>Ga0118677_10010778_pt1 | contig 13880 bp, 15 predicted proteins | sample AliMusrvi5mmetaG_FD_86154 | JGI IMG/M metagenome (GOLD analysis project Ga0118677, IMG submission 86154) | reverse complement strand
CACTTACACCGTCGAAATCCGCGCCGTGGGCGGTTCAACCGGCTTTAGCGAATGGAGCAACGCCGTCAGCCACATGAGCCTGTAAGAAAACAGCTCACGGCAATCAGCTGTCGGCTCTCAGTTAAGGAAGGCTGGGAGCCGATGGCTGACGTCCGATTTAATAATGAATGCGCCCCGAATTTAAGGACTAATTATGTTTGACCCCACCGAACCAAAAAACGGCGAAGTTGTGGACGCCGATCTGCTCCGCAACCAACTCAACGCCCTCAAAGCCCTGATTGATGCTGTGCCAACTCCGCCGCCAGAATCCGACCCGGTGTTTACTGCCAGCGAAGCCGCGCAGCTTGTTCCCGGCGACAAGGCGAAGCTCGATAACGCCGTGCAGCCGGGGGGCAATGTCAGCGCGCTCGCCAATGATGCCAAGTATCTCGTCAATCCCATGTCAACCAATGCGCCGGGGGTCATGAACGCCCGGTTGCCGATTGGGACGCCCGGACAACTTCTCGCCGTCGTGCCCGGTTGGCAGAATGGGACAGGTTTGTTTCCCGGCTGGATTGATCCCGCGTCCATCACGGCCTATTCGCCCGCGAATCCCGGTTACTGGGCCAGTCCGCCGGCCAGCCTCGCCGAAGCGATTGACCGGTTAGCCGCTTTGGCCAGCAATAACGGGGCGAATCCGATCCCGTAGGCCGCAAAAAGAGTGATTGACTTCAGCGCGGGGTTTGGGTATTGATGCGCCCGACGGATTCCAGTTGATCCGCGTTTGTTGTTTCTCTTGTTTGGATTGCCTTCCACGTTTGAGGTTACCTCTAGTTGGATTTGGGGTTGCATCGTCAAACCCGTGCTGTCAGTCAATTCAGGGAAAGTATCAACTGTGAACAATTTATTCATACGCAATCGAGTCACCGCCAATGTCTGTTTGGCCGGTCTGTTGATGTGGTTGGTGACCGCGGTGACAGTGCCGGCGGCGTTGCTTGATGAATCGGCCACCACCACGCTTTCGTACACCGATTTCACCAAGGATTTACTCATTCCATTATTCGACCCCTCGCTTGGGCAATTGCAAAGTGCGAAATTGACAATCACCGGCCAATTTATCGGCGGTGCGGAATATGAGAATCCCAATGCCCATCCGGCGCAAGGCGGTACATTGGAATACACTTTGACCCAGAACCTGAACGTCACGCTGGGCGGCCAGAATTATCTGTCGCTGTCCCCAGTCACCACGGCCACGCTCAACATTCCCGCGCCGGCAGCGTTTGATGGGATCCTCGACTATGCCGGCACATCGGGCGCGAAGCTCCAAGGCATCAACACCAATCAACTTAAATACTTTACCTACAATACGCCGACCAGCTTGGCCGCGTTTGTCGGGACCGGTAAAGATGACTTCCGCGTCACCACCGATTCTTATGTGTCCATGGGCTGGAGCGGCCTCAACGGGGTTTGGGTGGGCACCTATTCACTGGCAGATGTCACCGTGGACATGCAATACACCTACCAAGCGGCGGTAGCGGCTGTGCCCGAACCCGGTCTGGGAATGCTCTTTGGTCTGGGATTGGTCGGAATCGCGGTGGTGCGGTATCGCACCCACAAGCGCGACCAGCAACTGTTACCGACAGCCTGATTTCCGCTCGTTGCTGTTCACCCCGGCGGCTTATTTATGTGCGGCTCCGATTCCGCCGTCAACCCTTGCGGCGGCGTCAAGCAAAGCCTGCCGCGGCAGGCGCAGGCCGCTGCACCCATTCCCTCCGGTAAGCTGTTTTTCGTCAAAATCTGCGTAAGTAGCGTGTTTTCTGGTGGTTGGATTAGGCAATCTGCCTTAAATTTAGGCTTTGCTAGCTCCTAGACAATCTAAGATAGCGACCAGACAGACCAATCTTGCGACCAGCAAAGCCTATCCGGCGGCCAGTTCTGCCCGTCCAGTTAACTTCTTTTTTTGGATTTGCACCAGAAAGCGAAATCTACTAGTAAGCCGTCGTTTAATCCCGCCTTGACCGGCTGCGACCCGGTAGCGATGCTGGCGATTGAAGTAGGGTAGTGGTATTATGATCGCATGAAACAATCGCTCGGCGCGGTGATCTTTGCGTATCCCACGCCAATCTTTCTCATCGGGACCTACGATAATAACGGGCACCCGAACATTGCGCCGGTGTCGTGGGGCGGTATCTGTTGCGCCAAGCCGCCGTGTGTGACGGTGTCCCTGCGCAAGGCCACCCAGACGTTCGCGAATCTTATCGCGCGGAAGGTTTTTACGATCAGCATTCCATCCGAGAGCCAGCTCAAGCAAGTGGATGCCTGCGGGATGACATCGGGGCGCAACATTAATAAATTTGTGCACGCGCGGTTCAGTCAGGCGCGGAGCCAAGTGGTGTATGCGCCATACATCAAGGAGTGCCTCGTGATTGTTGAGTGCAAGGTGCGGCACAGTTTGGAGCTGGGGCTGCACACGCAGTTCATCGGGGAAGTGCTGGATGTCAAAGCCGACAAGAGCGTGATTCTGGCGGATGGTTTGGTGGATCTGCTGCGAATCCGGCCGTTGATCTTCGGGCCGGATACTTGCGAGTATTACGGGGTAGGGAAAATGCTCGGCAAAGCATTTGCCACCGGTAAAAAGACCCGCCAGCATCATGCCGACTTCCCTTAAACACGGCCGGCTGGTATGGTGGCGAAGTGATACTGGGCGCTTTCTTAATGATTCAGATGAGCATCCGCCAGTTGTGATGTGAAGATTAAATCAATACGCTGGCTGTTGATTGTTGTACTGCTGGGGGGTGCGATCTTGAACATCCTCGCTTACCGGCAGGCCTACGCGATGATGCACTTCACTGCGGGGAATCCACGAACGCACGAACCGGAGAAACTAACGTTCGACCAAAAGGTTAAAGTGTTGCTCTGTGGTGTCAACATCCCGCGTCCGGAAACCACCGCCTTGCCAACTGCGCTGGGACCGGCAACCAAGAGCCTCCGGTTGGAGTGCGTCAACGGGATGGAGTTGGGGGCTTGGTATTGTGCTGGCGCAACTCAAAGCCCGCTGGTGATCCTCTTTCACGGGTATGGTTGCGAGAAGTCCAGCCTGATTCCGGAGGGCAAGGCATTTCTGGCGATGGGATATTCGGTGTTGCTGGTTGATTTCCGTGGTTCCGGGGATTCTTCCACAGCCTATACCACCATCGGATTTACTGAGGCCGAAGATGTGGCGGCGGCGGTGTACTATGCGCGGACGCAGTGGCCGCAGCGTAAGTTGATTCTCTATGGCGAGTCGATGGGCGCGGCGGCGATTCTGCGGGCGGTGGCCAGTTGCGGTGTCCACCCCGATGCGATCATTGTGGAATCCGTTTTTGACAAGATGCTGAACACAGTGCGCCATCGCTTTGAGGCCATGCACGTGCCGTCGTTTCCGAGTGCTGAGCTGCTAGTGTTTTGGGGCGGCTACCAAGCGCGGTTCAATGGATTTGCCCACAATCCAAGTCGCTATGCGGCCAAAGTCGAATGTCCGATTCTCTTTCTGCATGGCGCCAATGATCCCAGAGCAAAAGTTGAGGAAGCCCGGCGCGTCTATGACGCGGTTCCCGGTTTGAAATACTTCCGCGAGTTTCCCGGCGTTGGACACGAAGCTGCGGTGGTGAAGTTTCCAAATGAATGGAAAAGATCAGTCGGCCAATTCCTTGAAAAAGCGACCGGCAACCTCCTGCCCACCGCGCCAAAACGTCGAGCCCGGTAAGCAAAGTGCTTGCAAAGCGCAGTCTTGGGGAGCTAATTGCACACAGCCATAAAGAAGTAGGTGGATGATATGCATATGAACTACACATTTGATTCATTAACGCATCTGGGGCCGTGGTTTCTGGCATTGGCTGTAATTGCTGGCCTGTTCTGGTTTTTTGTTCTGGCGACTGCGCTCTCGCGTAATGATTTTGACCCCGTGACGAAGTTCATGTGGGTTTTTATCATTGTGGCCGCTTCGATTATTGGCGCGATTCTCTACCTGATTATCGCTCCGAGTCCCGCAAGTGTTCGATGCGCAAAGGGAGATGACACAAGCGAGGCGACTGAGTGTGCGGCTTGTCGGGCAATAATCCCCGCCGGCGCGACCAAGTGTCCGAAGTGCGGATGGTCTTATACCGATACAAAGCCAGAGTGGTGATCGGCGCGCCGGCAAATACAATCAAAAGCGTGAGATCGGTCCAAGCAAAGTGCTTGCAAGGCGCGACGGGTCTTCGCATCATGCGCCAATGAATAATCGGATTCCCAAGCCGTCCGCCCGCGTCGCCCGCTTCGAGAAACTTGCGCATGGGATGTTTGTGCATTGGGGGTTGTACTCGCAGTTGGGGCAGGGCGAGTGGATTCAACATCTGAAGCCGGTTCCACAACGCGAGTACGACAAGCTCAAGGCGACATTTACCGCTGCCGACTTCGACGCGCGAGCTCTAGCCCGGTTGGCGCGGGCAGACGGGATGCGCTACATCACGCTGACAACGCGCCATCACGAGGGTTTCTCGCTGTACGACACGCGCGGTTTGTCCGACTTTGACGCGCCGCATTCGCCGGCTGGGCGCGATCTGGTGGCGGAGTTTGTGGACGGGTGCCGGGCGGAAGGCATTGTGCCGTTTTTGTATCACACCACGCTGGATTGGCGGTGGAACTCGCACCGCTGTAATGCCCGGGCGTTTGCCAAGTATCTGGATTACCTACACACCTCGGTGGAAGTGTTGTGCCGGCATTATGGGCCGATCGGCGGGCTGTGGTTTGACGGGAACTGGTCGCGTGGGGATGTGGATTGGAAGGTGGATCGTCTCTATCGGCTGATCCGCAAGTACCAGCCAGAGGCGCTGATCATTAATAATACCGGCTTGAGCGAGCGCGGCAAGGTCGGCCATCCGGAAATCGACAGCGTAACGTACGAACAAGGACTACCCCAGCCGGTGGACCGGCGTGGCGCACCGAAGTATCTGACCGGCGAGATGTGCCAGACATTGAATGCGCATTGGGGAACCGCCACCCGCGATTTCAATTGTCTTTCCACCGGGCAGATCATCCAAAATCTTTGTTTGTCGCGCAAGGTCGGGGCGAATTATCTGTTGAACCTCGGGCCGACCGCGCAGGGCGGCATCCCGGAATTGGAGGCGGCGTTATTGCGCAAGGTTGGGCAGTGGGTCGCGCTACATACCGTACCGATTTACGCGGGGCGGCCGGTCGCTGCCGAGTGTCTTGGGCGGGATTTTGTATTGCAGGCCGGCAACAAGCTCTATTACTTCGCCTTCGATCTGGGCATTGCCGGTCACGGCGATGTAACGGTGGCGCGCGGCGGACCGGGCTTGCGCGTGATTGCGGGACTCAACCAGCGGATCCGCGCGGCACGGTGGTTGGACAATGGCGAGGCGTTGGCGCTCACGCATGACCGCCGGCAGGCAATCACTACGTTGCGTTGCACGGGTTTCCCGTACGGCACGCAATGGGTCGTGCGTGTGGCCGAACTGACGCACGGCTAGCCAGCGGGCGCCGACCATTTTGCCGCAAAGTGCTTGCAAGGCGCGGCGAGTCTTTGCATCATGCGCCGAATCATTATGCAAGAGTTGATCAATAAAGCCGGTGTGTTGCTCGAAGCGTTGCCCTACATGCAACGGTTTCGGAGTTCGACGTTTGTGGTGAAGTATGGCGGGAGCTTCATGGATTCGCCGGACGCGAAGGTGCGGACGGGCGTGGCGGCGGATATCGTTTTCCTCGAAGCGGTCGGCATTAACCCGGTAGTGGTTCACGGCGGCGGCAAGGCGATTACCAAGGCGATGGAGAAGGCTGGCATTCAGGCTAACTTCATCAAAGGGATGCGGGTGACCGACGATGCGACGATGAAGGTTGTCGAGGACGTGTTGTTCAATGTCACCAACCGCGACATCGTGGAGATGATTCAGAAACTCGGTGGCAAGGCGCGGAGTTTTCATGGCCGGGATGTGTTCAAGTGCCGGAAGCTGGTGCAGGATGGGGTGGATCTCGGATACGTCGGGGAAGTGGTTGATGTCGAAGTCGAGGCAATTAAGAAATGTCTCCGGGCGCAGGTCATACCGGTCATCAGCCCGATTGGGCTGGGGGTGGACGACGGCCACGCTTACAACATTAATGCCGATGTGGCGGCAGCGAAGTTGGCGGTGGCGATTGGCGCGCGGAGATTGGTGTTCATGAGCGACGTGCCGGGTTTGATGCGGGATCCAAAAGACCCGGCGACATTGATTTCGCACTTGGAAACGAAGGATGTACCGGCGCTCAAGGCGACCGGTGTGGTGGACAAAGGAATGATCCCCAAAGTGGACAGCGCTGTCGAAGCGGTAAATGACGGCGTACGCCGGGTTCACTTCGTGGATGGGCGGATTCCGCATGCCGTGCTGCTTGAAATCTTCACCGATAAAGGCATTGGCACGGAAATCATGAAAGCCTGACAAGGACTCACCGGTGATGCACCGGTAACGACGTAAAATCCTTGCAACGGCTGCCCGGTGGCCTCAAAATAAACGTTTATGACTCGCAGCCAAGAAATTGTTGCATTATTTGACCAATATGTGATGCCGACATACGGCCGGTACCCGCTGGCATTTGTTCGCGGGCAAGGCTCGCGGGTTTGGGACGCGGACGGCAAAGAATATCTCGACTTTGGCGGCGGCATCGCCGTCAACGTGCTTGGCCATGCGGCGTTGACCGATGTCTTGACTAAAGCATCGGCGCAACTCGTTCATGTCTCGAACCTTTACTACACGGAACCACAAGGTCGGCTGGCAAAGAAATTAGTTGAGCTTGTCGGCACGCCAGGCAAGGTATTCTTCTGCAATTCCGGCGGCGAGGCCAACGAGGCGCTGTTCAAGCTGGCGCGGAAGTTTGGCAATGGCCGGTATGAAATCATTACCTTTCTGAATAGTTTTCATGGTCGGACACTTGCCGGAATTTCGGCAACTGGTCAGGACAAGGTAAAGGTCGGCTTTGCGCCATTAGTCGAAGGCTTTCGGCATGTGCCATTCAATGATCTTGAAGCTGTCCGTCACGCCATCGGACCAAAGACGGCGGCAATTCTTTTAGAGCCAATTCAAGGTGAAAGTGGCATCCGTCCGGCCACGCCGGAATTTTTGCGCGGCCTGCGTCAGCTTTGTACCGACCGACAGCTTTTGTTGATGTACGACGAAGTCCAGTGCGGCATTGGTCGCACCGGTGAGTTCTGTGGCTTCAAAACCATCGCACAAGACGCGGTGCCGGATGCGATTTCATGGGCAAAGGGATTGGCTGGCGGTTTCCCGATGGGCGCGATTTGGGCGCGGCAACCATTTCAGGATGTGCTTGGACCAGGCACACACGCGACAACGTTTGGCGGCACGCCGCTGGCCTGTTCGGTGTCGTTGGCGGTGCTGGAGACAATCGAAAAGAATGGCTTAATCGCGAATGCACACGCGCTGGGTAATTATTTTATCTGCGAGTTGCGGAAGTTGCCGGGTGTCAAAGAAGTACGCGGCATCGGTTTGATGATTGGCGTGGAATTTAGTGTCGAAGCGAAGCCGGTCATCCTGAAAATGGCCGAGCATGGGTTGCTGGGCGTGATTGCCGGTACGCATGTAGTGCGGTTTCTGCCGGCATTGAACGTGACGCGCGCCGACGTCGACGAGGCCGTTGAAAAATTGCGACAAACATTGGCAGGAACATGAAACATCTTTTAACATTGGAACAACTTAGCCCCGCCAAGATCATCAACATCTTCGAACTGGCGAAGGAATTGAAGGCGCATCGCGGCAAGTTTCAGGAGTCGCCGTTGAAAGGCCAGACATGGGCGCTGATTTTTAATAAAGCCAGCACGCGGACCCGGGTCAGCTTTGAGGTTGGCATTCGGGAGCTCGGCGGCACATCGCTGTATCTGTCCTCCGCCGATATCCAGATGGGACGGGGTGAGACGGTTGCGGACACGGCGCGAGTTTTGTCGCGGTATGTCCACGGAGTCATCATTCGTACATTTGCGCAAAACGATGTGGCTGAGTTTGCATCCGCCGGCACGATTCCAGTCGTTAACGGTTTGACCGATGATGAGCATCCGTGCCAAGTACTGGCTGACTTATTCACGATCAATGAAAAACATGGCAGCTTAAAAGGCCGCAAGGTGGTCTTTACTGGCGATGGTGCGTGCAATGTCTGCAATTCGTGGCTATTCGGTGCGGCCAAGACCGGCGTGGAATTGTGGATTGCGGCGCCGAAACAATTTCAACCCGGCAAAGATTGGCTCAACCGCGCTGCCGGCAACATCCATGTTACCGAAGATTTTGGTGCCGCCGTCCGGGATGCTGACGTGGTGTATACCGATGTTTGGGTTTCGATGGGCAAGGAAACCGAATCAGCTGCCCGTCTCAAAGCGCTGACACCGTACCAAATCAATGACCAGATTCTAAAAGCCGCCAAACCAGGCGCGTTGGTAATGCATTGCTTGCCGGCATATCGTGGGAAAGAGATTACCGACGAAGTGTTCACGGCACACCAGCAGACAATTTTTGATCAGGCCGAAAACCGGTTGCATATCCAAAAGGCAATCCTCATCTTGCTCGCTCGCTCCCGCATGTGAATCCCGAGCGCCGCCAACGCAGCATTCGTGCCGTCGCGCTGGGGCTGGTTACCAACGGCGTGTTGGCGTGTGTCAAGTTGACAGCCGGCATCCTCGGCAACTCCTATGCATTGATTGCAGATGCCATTGAATCATTTGCGGATATCATCAGTTCAATCATCGTTTGGCGTGGCGTGGTCGTTGCCGCTCGACCAGCGGACGCGGATCACCCGTATGGCCACGGGCGTGCAGAGACGATCTCGGCAGCGGCGGTATCGCTGATGCTCGTCGGTGCGGCGGGATTAATCCTAGTGCAGGCGAGCCGGGAAGTCTTCACGCCGCACCATGCGCCAAAGCCGTTCACACTTTATGTTTTGCTTGGCATCGTGTTTATCAAGGAAACGCTGTACCGGTTTGTGAGACGGGTCGGCACTGAAATCGAAAGTTCCGTCATGAACGCCGATGCATGGCATCATCGCAGTGACGCATTGACGTCGGCTGCTGCCGCGATTGGCATCGGCGTTTCTCTCGTCGGTGGGGAAGCCTACCGGGCGGCGGACGATATCGCGGCAATTTTTGCATCATTTATCATCGGCTGGAACGGGTATCGGTTGTTGCGGCCGGCCGTGGCCGAGTTGATGGACAAAGTACCGGATGTGAGCCTGCTTAACCAAGCGCGCGCAGCAGCCTTGACCGTCGCCGGCGTCAAAGATGTTGAAAAATGTCTGGCACGCAAAATGGGCTACGGCTACTTGCTCGACATGCATGTCGAAGTTGATGGCCGGTTGAGTGTGCTTGCCGCACATGAATTGGCGCACCAAGTCAAAGCTGCCGTTCGCGTCAACCTGCCACGCGTCAACGATGTGACCATACATATAGAGCCGCACCGGGAAGCTGCGCCATGAACAATGCCTTGGCGGAATCATACCGGTTGTGCGAGCAAATCGCCCGGCGGACCGGAAAGAATTTTGCATATTCATTCATCAGCTTGCCGGCGGACAAGCGCCGGGCGATGTGCGCGATTTATGCCTTTATGCGCCGGAGCGACGACATCGCCGACAGTAGCGCCAACCCGGCGTTGGCATCCGCCGGCTTAAAACACTGGCGCACTATTATTGATGCGGCGCTTACGACCGGTAAGTGCGATGATCCGATCTTGCCGGCATTGTTGGACACCGTGCAACGGTATCAGATCGAGCCCCGGTATTTTCATGAATTACTTGATGGCACGGAAATGGATCAAGCAGTTACCCGGTATGAGACGTTCGATCAGCTCTATCGGTATTGCTACCATGTGGCGTCTGTGGTTGGGTTGGTGGTGTTGCCGGTGTTTGGTGGAAACACTGCGGCAACGAAGGTTGCCGGTGAAGCGTGTGGCATCGCATTTCAACTCACAAACATTTTGCGCGATGTGAAGGAAGATGCGCAACTCGGTCGGATTTACCTGCCGGCGGAAGACCGACAACGCTTTGATGTCAGCGATGCGGACATCTTGAATTCCAACTTCACACCGGGCTTTGTCGGGTTAATGAAATTTGAAGTTACGCGGGCGCGGGAGTTTTATGTGAAAGCGCAGCCATTGCTGGGACTCATTGACGCTGACAGTCGGAGTACGTTAGCGGTGATGATTGGGATTTATGGCGGCATTCTCGACAAGATTGAGCGGAACGGCTATGCGGTGTTTGATGGAAGGATTGGTTTGTCGACGAGCGGGAAACTTTGGATTGTGGCAAAGAACTGGATGAAATACCGGAAATGAATTTCGCATTAATTCTAGCGGCGGGATTTCTATTCCTGAAAACTGGCGAGAAATTCGCCACGCAAGAAAGCGCCGGGCCAACGGTGGCGTTGCTGACGACGTTTATCGGACAGCAAACTGGGACAACATTCGAACCACGCGTATTGAATGATCCCGCTCAGGCGGAAAAATATTGCACAACTGGTAAGCCCACAGTCGGGATTGTGACACCGGGATTTTATCTTGCCTATGGGAAAATGCTGGGCATGGAACCGGTTTTGGAAATTAAACGACAACAAGTCGCAATGGAGCGATACGTACTCGTTACCAAAGGCACAGTATTGGATGCGCTGGCTGACAAGACAATTGCGACGCCCCTGGCACTGGAACCGCAGTTCGTAGCGGGTGTGATTTTGCAAAACAGGCTTGGCGCAGGTGTGCGGTTGCAGCCGATCACGGATGTCGAGGGTGCGGTGATGGATTTGGTCGAGGGTGCAAAAAATGCGCCGGCGGCGGTGTTGATGGAGGAGGGGATATGGCAGGTGATTCACGCCGACGCGGAATTAGGACCTCAGGTGAAAGCGGTATTCACTTCGGATGAGTTACCGGGGAATTTGGTAGTAACGTTTGGTGGCAAGGGCACGGTTGGCAAGTTGAAGGATGCGCTGAAGGCGACGCCGGCTGAGATTCTCAGCAGTATCCGCGTCGAAACATTTTCAGAAGTGAACATGGAGCGGCTGAAAAAAGCAGAGGAGCGGTTTTGTGGTAAATAAAGTATTTGGCGCCATCCTCACGATCTTGATTCTCTCCGGCTGCGCCTCTGTTCAGGACATCCCGGCTGGCAACCGATGGATGCCGAATGAAACGAACGTGCAGAAGTTATATGCCGACGGTCGTGCATTGTTTGCCGAGCAACCACGAACGATGGCGCGCGTTAGGCTGGCCGCTCAGATGCTTACCGATGCTTCGTTAGGTTTGCGTTACAGCGCCCATAATGGCGACCGCCTTTTGGAATCTTTTATGGCGCCGGCAGCAGCCACCGCAGCAGTAGAAGCTGCGGAGGCATGGGTATTTGTGGCTGACAATGAAACGAACGGCACAGCGCGGATTACCGCTGCCAAAGCTGGAATCACGGCCGCCCGGCAGGCGCGCGAGTTGCAACCTGACTCAGTCGCGGGTCATTACTGGTATGCGATTGCAGTCGGCCTGCTCGCTGATGCTGACCGGTCCTATGGATTGAAAGCCGTTGGCGAAATGGAGCCGGCCTTGCGCCGGGCGATCGAGTTAGACGAACAGTACGATTACGCCGGGCCGGTGCGAGTGTTGGGACTCTTGTTATTACGAGCACCAGCTCCGCCGATCAGTATTGGAAGTTCGCGTAAGGGGTTGCGTTTATTACAGCGCGCCGCTGAATTATTTCCGGATTACCCGGAAAATTTACTTTATCTAGCCGAGGCATTTCGAGATAATAAACGGAACGTAGAAGCTCGCGAGCTTCTTAATAAGATAATCAATGCGCCACCGTGGCCCAACCGGCAATTTGAGAGCGTCGGTTGGAAGACGGCTGCGCAGGTTTTATTGCGATGCGTGCCGGCGACTTAAAACATAAAAAACAAGCAATTGCCAAACGGACAATGCTGGCGATTTGCATTGGGTTGCCGGTTCTGGCGCTTGTCGGTTTCTTAATTAGCGGACCAATCCGCCGTCATAACAAAGCACAAGCTGATGTGAACGTGCTGATGCAGGCGCTTAGTGCTTATGCCAGCGAACAAGGCGAACTGCCACACGGCTCATATGCGACGATTTGTCGGCTGTTACGCGGTGAAAGTGTTGATGGGCAGAATCCCAAACACCTTGATTACATTGATGTAGAAGGTCAAGACGTCAACACCAAGGGCGAATTTCTGGATCCGTGGGGGAATCCGTATCGAATCATTATTGAGAAAGGGTTGCATGTATACTCGTGCGGCCCAAATGGTGTCGATGACCGCGGCCAAGGTGACGACGTCGGCCCGAAGTAGTACCCTGACGAGCCAGTAGGCCGTGCTGGACAACAAGTCAAGATCTCACCGGCCACGCGCGGCTGCTGGCAGGCCATCCACAATCCCAGCCGCTGAGAGTTGCTTCCACGTCGGCCGCAAATCCACGACGCGGCCGGTATCCATCGCCTGGTCAATCGCCAGCGCCACCGTCAGGGAACGCACGCCTTCCGCCATGCCGGCTTTTGGCGCGGCTTTGCCGAGCAACGTTTTCGCCATGCCGGCCGCCATCACTTCGTCACCACCGGCATGACCCTCGCCGAGGTCCAGATGCCAGCGTTCGGTTTTTGGTTTCCAGCCGATGCGGCACAACTCAATCTCACTGGTATACAAATCGGCGCGCAACGAGCCTTCGGTGCCGACGATGTAGAAGCGGCGTTCGGGGATGCCGGCATTGCAGTTGGTGTGGAACGTGGCGCGGATGCCACTGGCGAATTCGAGAATCGCGACCTGGTTGTCCACGATGTCCTTCTTGGCTGTGAACGGATTGACCGGGCGACACGTGTGCGGCCACGAGCAGTAAGCCTTGGCGCCATCAGGGGATGGGCCGATGCGGCGCATGTTGCGCACGTTTGCGGGCGTGAAGAAGTCCCGGCCACCAAAGCTGGCCACACGCACCGGCACGTCTTCCATAAACCACATGGCCAGGTCTAGATCGTGGCAACATTTTTCCAGCAGGTGCGTTCCGGCTAGTTTGCGCCAGCGCCGCCAGTCGCTGTGGATATAGCCGCCGTGGTTGAAGGCGAGTGTTTCATTGAACTCAAACGAGATGATCTTGCCAATCTTGCCGGCGCGGAGCAGATCGTGAATGCGCTCGTATAACGCGCAATACCGGAGCACCAGCCCGAACGCAAACGTCTTGCCGCTGGCTTGCCAAGCCTGATGCATCGCGCGCGCGTCGGCCAGACTCAAGGCGAGCGGCTTCTCGCAAAACACATTCTTCCCGGCCCGGAACGCTGCAATGGTCGGGGCGGCGTGATGACAATTCCACGCACCGATAAAAACCCAATCCACATCCGGGCGCGCCGCTAATTCCGCCACCGATGCGCAGGCCGGGATATCTTGGCCAAATTGTTTTCGGGCAGCGGCGATTGCGCGCGGTTCGGGGTCAAACAAGGCAGTGATGCGCGCGGTTGGGCATGCGTTTATGATCTTGTCAGCCACGCCGGTCAGACGGCCACCGCAGCCGACCAATCCCAAGCCAATAGTCTTTTGCTGTTTCATTTCTAAGTTCCTTATTAAACACCCGGCAAGACTGTGACTCCATCCACGATGCCGCAGACGTGGACGGCAAATTTATCGGCATACTGGGGATGACTGCGCGGATAGGCGGTCTGGATGGCGTTGCTCAGTTCCACCACGGCATCGGCGCGCACGAGGGCGCCGGCCGCGCCTTTGTCGCCACCGCCGAGCATCCGTTCGCCCAGCACGCCGGACACGCTCCGGGCGATGTCGCACATAGTTTCGAGTTCGGGACCGGAGATCCGGTAATCATCGCGGAGCCCAATCCCATCCTGCCGGAAGATTTGTCCCACGGCTTCGA
>Ga0118677_10010777_pt1 | contig 13880 bp, 10 predicted proteins | sample AliMusrvi5mmetaG_FD_86154 | JGI IMG/M metagenome (GOLD analysis project Ga0118677, IMG submission 86154) | reverse complement strand
GTATTATGAACATGCTTTGCAAAGGACTTTCGTTGACCTGCTCTATCGCACATTTTTTTTGACTGGACTGCCTGTGATTACAGTATCAGAGTGCCTGACCGACATTTTCAGGCAACGCTATTCGGCTGGTAACACATATACAGTCACGAACGGCATCAGTCTCGCTACGTTTTTCCCCGATCCGGACACTGAACTGATTGCTCTTAAAGGATACAGGAAAGCTCTCGTATTTTTGGCACGTGGCGATCACTACCGAAAGGGGTACGATCTCGGGGAAGATGTCACTAAGAAGCTGGGGCGTGAATTTTCTGACTCTTGCGAGCTATGGATATGTGGTGAACATATCGACGAACAATCGTTTGGCTGTACCGTGAGGAATTTTGGCGTAGTTTCGGATGACCGCCTGCGCAGGATTTTGAGCAGTGCCGATATTTTTTTATATCCGTCCAGGCATGAGGGATTTGGTTTGTTTCCTCTTGAGGCCATGGCATGCGGATGCGTTGTCGTTACTACCAAAGCGGTACCATATGCACTACAGATATCTTGCATGCGTACGGCGCATATTGGCAACATCGATGAAATGTATCAATATATCAAAGAGTTGATTGACCAGCCAGACCTGCTGGAACGCCTGCGGAATAATTCCATCACGGAGGCGCTCTTTTTCGATGCCGGACGGAGCAAAATCGAGTTTGAACGGGTGATACGGCTGCTTTGCGAAAATGGGTCTCGGAAATGAAGATTGGTATCGACGCCACCACGATCTATACGGCAAAGCCTACCGGACTCGGCGTCTATAGCATCAACATGATCAATGAACTTGCCAGGATTCACGACGATATAGTTGTCTGGACGGTTGACGACTCAGCTCTAAAGGTCGAACCTTCTAAAATTCGACTTGTACTGCAACCATTTCGATTTCTCGGGGATCATCTTTTCCAGCTACGCGCGCTGTGGGTAGAAATGATTCTTCCTTCTCTCATAAGAGCTGAAGGCGTAGATGTGCTTTATTCGACGATACCCAACGGTTTGGCTTCCTCCCGCGTGCCACATGTAGTTACAGTGCACGACCTTATACCGCTTGCCTTCCCGTCAGACTCTCCACGTACAGTGCGCTGGAACTTCCATTACAGAATTCCGCGGATTCTTGATAAAGCAGCCTGGGTTATAGCCGTTTCCGACTATACACGGCAGGACGTGATCAAGAACTATTCTGTTGACCCTGAAAAGGTGGTCACCGTTTCGGAAGGATTTGACCGCGATAACTTTTTTCCCGGACGCGATGAAACAGTGCTGCGCCGCTACAATCTGTGCCACAAGGGGTACATCTTGTATGTGGGTAGTTCGACGCCACGAAAGAATGTTGCAGGGCTCATCCGTTCCTACGCACAGATGGCTCCTCGTATTGCGCAGCAGCTTGTACTGGTTGGTCCCAAATCTCCGCTGGAGCTGCATTTCTTGCGGGAAATCATTCTCGAGCACAGGATAACGGATCGTGTTAAGTTGATAAATTATGTTCCTCACGCGGATCTGCCTGCCATTTACAGCAGTGCGACACTATTCCTCTTTCTTTCGTTTTACGAAGGATTCGGGCTGCCCCTGCTGGAAGCGATGGCCTGCGGAACTCCTGTTGTTGCTTCATTTGCCACATCGCTACCGGAGGTTGCTGGAGATGCGGCCATGCTGGTTGATCCGAATGATCTGGATGCAATCTCGGGCGCTGTTGAATTGCTGGTGAACGATGAAGAAAGATTGAAGCATATGAAGAGCAAGGGATTGGCAAGAAGCGCTCTATTCAGTTGGGAGAGCGCCGCCCGACAGGTTCTGGATCTCCTGAAGCGTGGTCCCCATTTTTCAGCTCAGAGGCGATAATATTGATAAAAATAACACTTGCTGTCAATGTTGTATCCCAGATTGCAGGCAAGATCGCGATATGGGAAGGTTCGGGATCGGTTTAATTGCTGGAGTTGTGACAACCCTCTTTAAAAGGTAAGAATTTGAGTATACCTGATATGAAAGAACAACCTGAACTTCTCATAAAGCCAGGTATGGGTGCGCTGCATTACTGGCGTGATGTCTGGTGCTACAGGGAGTTGTTTTTCTTCCTGGCTTGGCGTGATATTCTAGTGCGCTACAAGCAGACAGTCATCGGCGTTGCCTGGAGTATTATACGTCCACTTGTAACCATGCTGGTATTCTCGATTGTTTTCGGAACACTGGCTAAACTTCCTTCTAACGGAGTCCCATACCCGATCATGGTCTATGCGGCTATGCTGCCGTGGCAGTTCTTCGCTAACTCGCTCACCGAGAGCAGCAGTTCGCTGATCGATAATGCCAATTTGCTGACCAAGGTTTACTTCCCACGACTGATCGTGCCGGCGGGGGCAGTGATAGTCGGTTTAGTGGATTTTTTCATCTCGATGTTCATCCTGTTCGGTATCATGGCATGGTATCGTTTTGTTCCGGATATCAGGATGCTCCTGCTGCCTTTCTTTCTGATTTTGGCATTTCTGGCCTCTTTCGGTGCTGGATTGTGGCTATCGGCTCTCAACGTCAAATACCGGGATTTCCGCTATGTTGTCCCTTTTCTGGTACAATTAGGACTGTATATATCACCGGTTGGGTTCTCTAGTACAATCGTTCCTGAAAAGTGGCGCATGTTATATTTCCTGAATCCGATGGTCGGTGTCATTGATGGTTTCCGCTGGGCTATTCTGGGAGATAAATTTCCAGTCTACTGGCCGGGATTAGCTCTCTCCGTTTCTTTAACTATGCTGATTTTCATCTGCGGCCTGCTCTATTTTAGAAACATGGAACGCAGCTTCGCGGATGTGATATAGTCTCATTTACGGAGGGTTATAAACATGACACGATTTCAATGGAAATTCATAATGTTTGATCGTAGTCAAGAGCCATTTCTATCAGATATATTTGAATCAATTATTCGCCAAATGCCCGTCTCCCTGTCTGGCGAATGAGCAACGTCATTACCGTCGAAAGCCTGGGGAAAAAGTACTCCCTGCTGCATCAGCCGAGAGAGCAGTATACTGCCTTGCGGGATGTCCTGGCAAACGGAGTCAAAAGCCTTTCAAAAAAGATATTTTTACCATTCACTGCTCACCATTCACCACGCACCGCTTCAGAAGATTTTTGGGCCTTGAAAGATGTTTCCTTCGAAGTAAAGCAGGGTGACCGGATTGGTATTATCGGCCGTAACGGTGCTGGTAAATCCACACTGCTTAAAATCCTCAGTCGAATTACCGAACCCACTACTGGAAGTATCAGGATAAAGGGGAGGGTGGCTAGCCTGCTTGAGGTTGGCACCGGCTTCCATCCGGAATTGACAGGGAGAGAAAATATATTTCTTAACGGCGCAATCCTAGGGATGGGCAGGCTGGAGATCAAGAAGAAGTTTGATGAGATAGTTGATTTCGCCGAGATAGAAAAGTTTCTGGATACGCCGGTGAAGCGATATTCGTCTGGAATGTATGTGAGACTGGCGTTTGCTGTTGCGGCACATTTGGAACCCGAAATTATGGTGATTGACGAAGTTTTGGCGGTAGGAGATGCGCACTTTCAGAAGAAGTGTCTGGGTAAAATGGAGGATGTGTCCACCAATGAAGGGCGAACGGTTTTGTTTGTAAGTCACAATATGGCGGCGATCAATCAACTGTGTAATGTGGGCACTTGGCTTGACCAGGGAAAAGTCAGGGAGTTTGGCCGTATTGGCAAGGTTGTAGAAGCATACATGACGAGCAATGTTGAATCTGAAGGTGAACGGATATGGGAGAAGGAGGAGCAGGCGCCCGGGAATGATCAAATAAAATTAAGGGGGGTCAGGGTAAAGAACCATTGCGGTGGAATCAGTGTCCAGCTGGAAAAGCAGCATCCTTTTTCAGTTGAGATAGAATATGACATCCTTTCTCCACGGGAACTTTTGAGAACCGGTTATTGGATATTCACTCTTGAAGGTGTTCTTGTCTTTGTGGCAGGTGATAATGAGGACCTTTCCTGGAGCAGCAAAAAACGTCCACCAGGCAGGTATTTGAGCATCTGCAAGGTTCCTGGAATGCTACTGAATTCCGGCCGGTATTCCTTAAGTGTCGCGGCAGACATTCAGGGTTCCGAAATGCTATTTCTGGAGCATCATGTACTTAATTTTCTGATTGAACATACAGCATGTACTGAGTTAGATGGCTCGGCACGCTCACCCGGCATTATATGCCCATCACTCGATTGGCAGGTCACTCAACTCGACTAAATAGTAACCTGATTTCTTACTATGACAAAAATAGCTTTAATTGATATGGCAGGCTGGCAAGGGGCCAATGACAAAGGGGATCCGTATCCCAATATAGGTATCGCCTATCTTGTTGCTGCATTACATCGTCATGGGCATGAAGCGGTTGTTCTGGACATGAACAATCAGTCCATATCCGATGAACAGCTCATATCATGCCTTGACGATACTCATGTTGACCTCATCGGACTTTCGGTTAAAACGGCCACAATGGCGAATGCCCGCCGTATAGGCCTGAAAATCAAAGAAAGATTTCCAAGCATACCGATAATCGTCGGTGGTCCGCATGTCACGGTGGCGGCGCTTGATATTTTCAAAGAACCTTGGGTGGATTATGTGTTGCTCGGTGAAGGCGAAGACGTGCTACCTCTATTGTGTACAAGGTTTGACAACCACCTCTCTATTAACGATCTGGCAGCTGTAATAACCAGGAGAGAAAATCCAGCTGTACTCGGTATAAGTGCTGCAAGGGTAAACAATCTGGATGAGCTTGATTTCCCAGACTATAACCTTTTTGGAGCTGGTGTTCGAAATGTTCTTCGCAGCAACTATCCCCTGATAACAAGTCGTGGTTGTCCATATAAATGCACCTACTGCAGTGTTGCTAAAATTAGCGGAAACCGGGTGCGAACTCGCTCTCCTGACAATGTCATTGTTGAACTTCTCCAAGCTAGAGAACGTTTTGGTGTCACAGGTTTTGAAATTGTTGACGACTCTTTCAATGTCGATATAGTGCGGGCAAAAGCGATCTGTAATCTGTTGATAGAGCAACGGTTGGAAATGACATGGTCATGCCCCAACGGCATTCGGGCGGACAGAGTCGATTCAGAGCTTGCCGTGCTCATGAAGCAGGCGGGTTGTCATTTCGTGATGGTTGGTGTGGAAAGCGCCGACCCGGCAATACTGGAGTCTGTGAAGAAGGGTGAGTCGCTGACTGATATTGAGCGTGGTATTCACCTGCTACAGCATGCGGGCCTCGCTGTCGGAGGCTTCTTTATTATAGGGTTGCCCGGCGATTCATATGCAGCGCAGGAAGTTTCCGCAGAATTTGCCCGAAGAAACGGTATACATGCACATTTTAACATGTTGGTACCGTATCCGGGAACCGATGTCCACAAGTGGGTTTGTGAAAACGGAACATTTATGACTTCAATAGAGGAAGGGGTTCATTTTGCCGACTCTTCTAAAAAAGTTATGCCTGTATTTGAGACTGCCGATTTTACAGCGAATGAAAGGTGGCGTGCCTATGAAATGGTTCATACCCGCCTTGCAAAGTTCGATATGTTGATCCCAAAGAACGCCGGAAAGTTAACCTATGATATCAGAAAATTATCGCTCCTAGCGCGCTATGACCGTCGGCAGCTTGTATCGCTCATCAAACGCTGGTTCGTGGAGAACGTGTGCGAATTCTAGTTGTATCCAATCTGTATCCACCTTTTTTTGAGGGAGGGTATGAAATTGGTTGCAAACAGGCAGTTGATGCCTTGAAGGACAAAGGCCATGAGGTGCTTGTACTTACAAGTTATTACGGAATCGGTAAGCCAGCGGTTCTGGATGATGTGTACCGGCTTCTACGTTTCAGTTTGGATCCATTGTGTCGGAAGATACTATACAAAGAACTGAAGAATCGGTTCGTGATGAAGAATATATGTCGATGGTTCAAGCCGGAAAGAGTTTTTATCTGGAACCTGACCCATGTTTCTGTTGCTGTGGCCTTGGTTGCTCAAAACATGGGGATTCCCGTCTGCTATTATGTGTTTGATGGATGGTTGGCCAACTGGGAATCAGACCAATGGTCAGGAATACAAAACTCATCCTCAATCATCGCACGACTCATTAGGACAGTTGGATTTCTGTTTGGTTTAAAGTCGATGATTAAACTTCCCTATCTACACAATGCCATATTTGCGAGCGCTTTTCTAAAGAACATGGCTGTACTGAAGGGAAAGGCACGAAACGAAAATGTGGTAGTGTGGTGGGGAATTAACGCGGAGCGTTTCATTCCACGGGAAAGAGATTCGTCAACAGCCATCAAACTTCTCTATGTTGGACAAATCATCGGGCATAAGGGAGTCCATACAATCGTGAAAGCTCTCGATATTGTGAAAAAAACAATTGGTCAATCACGTAAAATTACCCTTACTATAGTGGGAGATACCCTGCAGGTACCCGAATACGTCTCGGAACTGCAGCACATCATCAGCATGAGGGGGTTGGAACACTGTATTCAATTTGCGGGCAAACACGATAATGAACAATTGCCTGAAGTCTATGCAGACCATGATATTTTTGTTTTTGCTTCCATATGGGATGAACCATTCGGAATTACCCTGCTGGAAGCCATGGCAAGCGGTCTTGCTGTCGTAGCAACGGACACTGGCGGAAGTGCCGAAATACTTGAGGATTCCATCAATGCCCTTGTGTTCGAAAAAGACAACCCTGACAGTTGCGCAACACAAATTATCAAGCTGATAAACACCCCCCATCTGTTCAATACCATCAGCATGGGGGGGAGAAGGACGGTTGAACAGAAGTTCCGGTTTGATAAAATGATTGACTCCTTGGAGGATCATTTATGCAATGCACTCAAATCTTACTGATTCGTCCAGATCGACAAGCCTAAAGAAAGTTGGGAGTGGCCGATTCGGCTACGGGTTAGGTTATGACTCGAAAATGCTATGTGGACTGTACTAATACCTTGTACGACGATCTTAATACAGGGATTCAACGGGTAGTGCGAAATATTATCGGCAGATGCTCAGTTAAAGTCGATGATGTCGAGTTCGTTCCTGTATTTGCTTCCTATGGCGAATTCTACACATATACCTTGACAAAAGGTAATCCGTTGTTTGTGACTAAAGCGCTAAACCGACTGCTTGGTAACATAAGGAATGCGATGGATGGCCTGTTTGCTGACGTTTCTGTCAGAAAACGCTATTGCGAAAAATCGGGACATGAAGGACTGACTGGCAACAGGGAAATAATCCATTCATATATTATCAGCCGTGCACGGGAAATATTACCATTTATACTGAAACTGCCTTTTGCGATTGATAGAAAATTGTTTAATATCAGAGAGGTATGTATTGAACCCGGAGATATTCTGTTTCTCCCTGACGTCTTCTGGAATACAGCTCTCATTGATTCCCTGAAAAATAATAATAAATTGGGTGCCGTCAATATCCTGCTGATTCATGACATCTTTCCCGTCCTTTTTCCGGAGTTTGTAGACGAAGGAAATGTAAGCGGCTTCATGCAACACATTTCCTATGTATTCACCTGGGCTGACGGAGTTGTGTCAGTGTCCCGCTCGTCGCTGGATGAGATACGAAAATTTGGTACCCTGCTTGGAGAGTATCCGGAATACGATTATTTTCATCCTGGAGCCGATTTCAGAAGTGAAAATGAACCCATGGGAACCGTACGGCCAACGTTAGCCGAATTTTTTGAAGGATCGTCTACATTTCTTATGGTGGGAACCATTGAGCCAAGAAAGAATCATCAATACGTCCTGAAGGCCTTCAAGACACTGTGGGAACGTGGCGAACAAGTGAAGTTATGTCTCATCGGAAAAATTGGCTGGAAATGCAGGGATATCATTGACGAAATCAATTCGTCGCCCCTTCGCAATCTCCGTCTGTTTATGATAAATGATGCCAGCGACGTTGAATTGAGGTACTGTTACACCTATGCGAAGGCAACAATAATAGCCTCCGTAGCTGAAGGATTTGGTCTGCCGCTTGTTGAGGCGCTTCATTTTGGGAAGATGGCGTTTGCAAGTGATATACCGGTTTTCCACGAAATAGGAAACGATGCCCCTATATTTTTTTCACTTGATTCCCCAGATAGCCTTGTGGAGAAAATTATCGAGTTTCAGAACAGTTGTCACTGTGTCGTCAGAAAACATGCTGCGACGCAAAACTGGGACGTATCCGTAAATGATCTGTTTCGCAAGGTGATCTCTATGTCGGCTTCAATTCGTGCCAAAAGGCTGCTGAGCGAATCGTAAACCTTGGAAGCCAGTTGAACGCTGTTATGGTCACTCTTCAATGTACGACAATATCCTGATTTTAATACCTGGGTATTGATTCTGAGGCAGGTTCGAAACCTTCCGGTATGAGGTGGAAACATGGATCACTCCTTCATGCAGGGGGTCGAGGTAATTGAACGGTTGCTAACAGACGGGGGAGAACATACCTGAAGCGGTCCAACAGGATGAATATTAGGCTGATTAAAACGCTGGATGCAGTCATCGGGAGGTTGGCGGTATCTCTGCTGACCACACCGGTCAGGGGCAGCTTGCCTGGAAGCATAAGTTCTCTTCTTCTCATCCGTCCTGGCGGTATAGGCGATGCCGTACTTCTTGCCCCAGCAATCTACTCGATCAAAAAAAAATATCCCAAGATCCGCATCACAATCCTTGCAGAGCGCCGTAATGCAGGTATATTTCCGCTGGTTCCCGGTGTTGATGAAGTTCTTTGTTATGATCGGCCTCGTGAGTTTTATCAGGCCTTGCGCGGTCGGTACGATGTCGTTGTCGATACCGAACAGTGGCATAGACTGTCAGCGGTGGCGGCCCGGTTGGTGCGGGCGCCAGTCAAAATCGGCTTCGACACCAATGAGCGCCGTCGGATGTTTACTCATCCGATTCCTTATTCACAAGATGACTGCGAGGCTGTCAGCTTTGCTCATCTCCTGATGCCATTCGGCGTGGATGCCGAGATCACGGAGAGGGAAGCCCCGTTCCTGTCAATTTCAGATGTCGCCTCCCGTAAAGCCTCCGCTCTGCTGGATTCACTTCAGGATCAGCAATTTGTCACTCTCTTTCCCGGGGCCGGTATCCCGGAACGGCGCTGGGGTGCTGACCGGTTCCGCCGGGTGGTCGAGATGCTTTCAGCATTTGGAATCAGTATGGTTGTCGTGGGAGGGAAAGAGGATCGCTTGCAGGGAATGGTGATTGCTGATGGAGGATTAGGACTGAATCTTACTGGATTGACTTCGCTAGAGGAAACCGCAGCTGTTATTCAAAAGAGTTCTTTGCTGGTGAGCGGTGATTCCGGTGTTCTGCACATTGCTGTCGGCCTCGGTGTTCCGACTGTATCACTGTTCGGGCCAGGAAGGGCCAAAAAGTGGGCACCGCAGGGGAAACATCATATTGTGATTAACAAAGAATTGCCATGTTCCCCCTGTACCACTTTTGGAACCACTCCGACATGCCCGATTGACGTCCGATGCATGCGAGATATCACCGCTGATGAAGTGGTCAACGACGTTACCATGCTGTTAACCAGCGTGGGGGCCAGGTCGTCCCAATGTTGCAAGCAAGATTGGATCGAAATAAACTGACCCGACTACTTATTCCTCAATTCTTGGAAAAAGCGCTTCGATCTTTTTGATTTCTGTTCCAGGCTTCAGCCCGCCCCATGCAAGCCCTTCCTTTGAGACCGCTTCATTCCACCCCAGAGAGGCCAGTGCCTTTGCTGAAGTTGCCGGCAGGAAGGCCGACAGTATGCAATACGTGATGCGTTGAGATTCGAGCAGGGTGTACATTACTATGGCAAGGCGGTCGCTTTGGGCCGGGTCCTTGGCCAACGTCCAGGGCGCAGAATCATCGATGTATTTGTTGCCAGCCGAGATAACTTCCCAAACCGCCTGCAAAGCCTTGCTGAAGGCCAGTTCGTCGATAAATTTATCTACAATCGTTACCATGTCTTTAGTTTTCAGCTTTAAAGTCTGATCAATTTCCGACATCTCGGCCGCCGCAGGAAGGATGCCGTCGTAGTATTTGACAGCCATCGCAGTGGAACGACTGAGCAGATTGCCGATGTCGTTGGCCAGATCGGAATTGATCCGCTGAACGAGGGCGGCGCGGGAAAAGTCACCATCTAGGCCGAAAGGAACCTCACGCATCAGGAAGTATCTGACCGCGTCCACACCATACTTGTCGATCAGCATGTTCGGTTCGACCACGTTCTGCAGGCTCTTGCTCATCTTCTGACCTTCAACCGTCCACCAGCCGTGGGCAAAGACTCTTTCCGGCAATGGCAGGCCTGCCGCCATCAGGAATGTCGGCCAGTAGACTGCATGGAATCGGAGAATGTCCTTGCCGATCAGCTGGACGTTTACCGGCCAGTAACGGCCGTAATTGCCTGATTCATCAGGATACCCGAGGGCGGTGATGTAGTTGGTCAGGGCGTCGAACCAGACGTAGATGATGTGGCGGTCATTGCCAGGTACCGGGATGCCCCAGGTGAAGGTGGTGCGTGAGACAGAGAGATCGCGCAATCCCTCTTTTACAAAAGAGATGATCTCGTTACGCTTGCTTTTGGGTTGGATAAAATCCGGATTGGCTTCGATATGAGCCAGCAAAAGCTCCTGGTATTTGCTCATGCGAAAGAAATATGACTCTTCTTTGAGTTTCTCCACCGGCCGGTTGCAGTCAGGACAGCGTCCGTCCATCAACTGGGTTTCGGTCCAGAAAGTCTCGCAGGGGGTGCAGTACCAGTCTTCGTACTCCCCAAGGTAGATATCGCCTTTATCGAGTATGCTGGTGAATATACGGCTCACGCCCTTTTTGTGGCGTTCCTGGGTAGTACGGATGAAATCGTTGTTGGATATGCCCAATCGTTCCCAGAGCGCCTGAAAGCGTTTTACAACACGGTCGGCAAGCTCCAGCGGGGTCTCTCCGGCAGTAATGGCCGCTTTTTCGACCTTCTGCCCATGTTCGTCGCTACCGGTCAGAAAATAGACATCGAAGCCCATCAGCCGTTTGTAGCGAGCAAGAACATCCGCGGCAACCGTGGTGTAGGCGTGCCCGATGTGAGGCACGTCATTAACGTAATAGATGGGCGTGGTGACGTAGAAGGTTGGTTTCATATCATGCTCCTTACTCCAATTCCAAATCAGGGCGCTATCTTAGTTGGCTCGTTCTCGGCCCCTCAACGTACGTTGTTGTACGCATTCGTCGCCTCAATCCTCACCGTCTTGATTTCATCCTTGAATTGAAATTGTAATCAATAATTAACTTACTTAAGAGGGTTACGGTGTGCCGCTGACAGGGTTAGTGCCCCGTGGTTTGCGGTGTCCATGCTTACGCGAACGGTTTTTCTTGCGCCCCTGTCCGGTTTTCGGGGTATCCTGCTGCTCTGGTGATTCGGTTTTTTCAGTTACTGGGAAGACGGCAGGCGTTATGATTCCGGAAAGGGCAGGCGGTGTTACTGACTGCCTCTCTCTTTTATCCGGTCCGCGTCGCTGATCCACCCGTTGATCCCGATCCCTCAGGCCGCCACGAGCGGACGCCTGGATTACCGCCCGCTGCGGGGTTGCTTCAGGAGCAGCTCCGCCGTCGCCAATTATATCTTCTCGTTTTATGACAATGATTTTATTGTCATCGAGTCTCAGAGTTATGTTACCGGTCAGGATATTTACCTTGTCGGTAACCCCTACAGCATTTACGGTGCGCACCCGCTTGCCTGATTTGGGGAAGTTTTTGCGCAGGCAGCAGTAGGTCTCGTACTCATAATCGAGACAGCAGAGCAGTCGGCCGCATTGGCCGGAGATTTTGCTGGGATTAAGGGCCAAGTTCTGTTCTTTGGCCATCTTGACCGATACCGGCTGAAATTCTCGAAGAAAAGAGCAGCAGCAAAGTTCACGGCCGCAGATTCCTATCCCTCCGATCATCTTGGATTCATCACGCACCCCTATCTGGCGCATTTCGATGCGGATATGGAATGTGTGGGCCAGGTCTTTTACCAGGTCGCGGAAGTCGACCCGGCCATCGGCGGTAAAGAAAAAAATCGCTTTGCTGCTGTCGAACTGATATTCAGCCCGGACCAGCTTCATCGGCATATTCCTTTCGACAATCCGTTTGGCGCAGAAGTTGAAAGCCTCTCTTTCCTTCTGTGAAATTATCTCCATCGTGGCCATGTCATCATCGGTGGCCTTTCTCAGAATTGCCAGCAGGATTCCGGAAACTCCGGCCTCCCTTTCAGCAGGCTTCCGGATTACCTGTCCGATTCCAAGGCCGCGCTCCGTTTCAACAATTACATGGTCCCCCTGAACAAGCTCGAGTGCGCCGGCGTCAAAATCATACATTTTCCCGGCTCTTACAAACTGAATAGTTACTATACGTGACAAAAAAACCTCCAGGAATCTGCCGGGTTCGTCAGGCTTCTGCGGCAGCTATATTCATTAACAAATGATCGATGGCCAGTTTTGAATTGGCGTTTCGCTGAACGGCGTACCGTGTTTCATAAATCTTGTTCAGCAGTTCAAGATTTCGGTTAAATGAGTGGCGCGAGGATATGGATTCAATAGCGGGCCTCACGCTTCGGTTTAAAATGTCGCTGCTGCCTGCCGCAAGATGCACTGCGTCACGGAAGAAAGAAATCATCATATCAAGCAGTTCCAAGGTTTCATCCCGGTTGCCAGATAACTCTTCTGACGCGTCAAACACGCTGGCAATGCGGCCGATATCCAGTTTGGCAATTGCCGTGAGAACCAATTCCCGGCGAACAGCGAGTGATTCGTTGTCGAGTTCATAAGCCTGCTGCATGCTCCCGCCAGACATGGGAGCCAGAAAGCTGGCAGTTCCGGCGGCTATTCCGGCACGTTCGAGCAACGTCTGGACATGCTCCGGAGACAAGTGCGAAAAACGGATCAGTTGGCAGCGTGAGCGGATTGTCGGCAGCAACATTCCGGCGTTTTCAGTCAACAGGATAATCAGTGCATCGCCGGGCGGTTCCTCCAGGGTTTTCAGCAATGAGTTGGCTGCGTTGACGCTCATTCGCTCGGCCGGTTCGATGATGCAGCTCTTTCTCGGGGCCTCGTATGCGCGCAGGGAGAGTTCCCGCTGCATGGCGCGCAGTTGATCGATGCTGATATCCCGTTTATCTGGCAATGGCTCTATAAAGTGGATATCAGCATGGTTTCCGTTTGCAACCTTGCGGCACGAAGGGCACTCTCCACATGCATCGTCCGGTAAAACGCTGCAGAAAAGGGCCTGAATCAGGGCCAGTGCGGTTTTTTTGCGGCCGCATCCGGAAATGCCCTCGAAAAGATATGAGTGGGCGGTCTTGCCGGTACGCAAGGAGCGCCTCAGTACATCAACTATCCGTTCATGTCCCAGAATATCAGCAAATGCCACGCAAATTCTCCGGAATTCGTGCCAAAACCTGTTCGGCAATTTCCTTGGCGATCTCTTCAACTGCGGCGGTGCCTTCGATAATAATAAAACGGTGAGGTTGTTCCGCCGCCAGTTGTTGATATCCTTTACGGACACGCTGATGGAATGCGGGTTCTTCCAGTTCAAACCTCTCTTCTCGGGGGCCGCTGGATGCCTCAATCCTCGTGCGGGCTCGCGCCAGACCGACAGATGGGTCACAATCAATCAAAACTGTCAGATCCGGTGAGATCTTGCGGCAGGCATGAGTGTTAAGTATGTCTATGACCTCCCTGTCAATACCGCGTCCGAAGCATTGATAAGCGAGTGTCGCATCGCAGAAGCGGTCGCAGAGAACGATATGGCCTGCGTTCAAGGCAGGCATTGTCACATCGGTCACATGCTGGGCACGGGCGGCTG
>Ga0118677_10010776_pt1 | contig 13880 bp, 8 predicted proteins | sample AliMusrvi5mmetaG_FD_86154 | JGI IMG/M metagenome (GOLD analysis project Ga0118677, IMG submission 86154) | reverse complement strand
TAATAATACGTAGTATGATGTTTTGCCAATAAAATAGCCTTTCTACATAATAAAAAACCTTTAGAAGACAAACGCAATCCTAAATCATAATCTTGACTTCGTTTAAATCTTGTATCCATTCCGCCAACGCTATTCCAAAGTTCTGCAGATATCAAAAATAGCCCTCCTGTAGTATTTTCGAAACTATCAGGCATTCCCTCTTTTAATTTATGTCTCCTACTAGTATTAATATATTTCCAATTGTTATCATAATAAATATCAACAAAGATACCAGACAAAAAAGGATATATTAAATTTCCTTCACTATCCAATACTTGTGATAAATAACCTGGTAGTATTTCCATATCTCCATCTATAAAAAATAAAATATTGCCTCGGGCTTCTTTAGCTCCAATGTTCCGAGCAACAGCAGCATTGCACTCACCAACAATTTCATACACACGTATACTTTCGAATGAGAGTGCACGTTCAATGCTATCATCTGAAGATTTACTATCAATATATATTATTTCATGATTATTTATTTTACTCTCTTTAATAACTTCATAAATTGACGACAGACATTTTGTTAAACGCCAGCCTTCATTTTGTCCTATAACAATGAAAGTAATCATACCCTTTTTATATAATTATCAGACCATTCATTGTATATTGCATCATATAAATTTTTGTAATAATCAAATATACAATTTAATTGAACATCATTATAACCTTGAGAATTTATACTCCATAAATCATTTAGTTCAAATGCTTCTTCTACAGCTAGCGTTTTTCTGTTTTCACTATTTATTACTTTTATTTTTGTTCCTTGCAAAACTGCCATTGCCCAAAACCAAATATCATCTGCTTTGGGCGTTAATTTCATACTTAGTTCATAATTGTAAATATCTTTATATAATGTATTTGGTGGAAATAATACCCCCCCAACACCCATCAAAAAATTTAAATATGAATCATTGCATTTATTTGAACAAAATTTCCATTTAGTATATTCAAGTATTTTATTATGGTTAAATGATATTCTACGAGCTTTATGACAGTGAATTTTATCTGGATTTAATATATACGAATAAAATAATAATTCCAGCCAATTTTTTCTATAATATATATCATCATCCGCAACAACGATGATATCCTTTGGATATTTTTTCAATGTAGGAATTAGCTTTGTATGCGATTTTATATCATCCTTACACCATTCAATTGTTAAACCATATTTACATAATTTTAAAAGGGATTCAGGTAGGTCATTTTCTTTATTAGAAAATTGATTATCTGTTAACCATAATATTATTTTATTTAATATTGATAATATTGATTGTAGCTGCCTGTAAAATGCTTATTGATCCGTTGGATGATAATCATAGTACTTTGAGCAGGATTTATACGGATCAGTCTTATGCTGAAGGATTGTTATTTACCGCATACAGCAAATTGCCTACCGCTAGCTTTCCTTTTGACGAGGTGGCTACTGACGATGCCGTTACCAACGACAAGTTTAACGTATACCTTCGGATGGCCTCGGGCCAGTGGTCAGCCCAATTTAACCCTGAGGACCAATGGACTAATTGTATTTCGGCCATCATGTATCTGAACCGGTTCCTGAGCGTTGTTGACTCTGTACCCTGGAAAAAGTCTGATTATGTAATAAACGATTTGTTCAAATGGCGTTTGAAAGGTGAGGTTTACGCCTTAAGGGGGTTGTTTGAGTATCATCTGTTGCAAAGAACAGGGGGTGTTGGTTCAAATGGTCAGTTATTAGGGATACCGGTTATTACGAAAGTCTTGAGCGAAGAAACTGATTTCAATATTCCCCGCGCCGGATTTTCTGAATCGGTCACTCAGATCTATTCCGACCTTGACAAGGCACTTCAATATCTAACCATGCTTGATTATAAGGACCTGGCCGTCAATGCTGCCAACGAGAATCTTGTAAAGACATTGATCCAGGGAGTACCGGGAGTCACCGTTACCAAATATAACGTCGTTTTCGGTTCGTCATGGAACCAGCGTGTCAGCGGGAGAATCGTAAAAGCACTTAAAGCGCGTGTTGCTTTACTGGTAGCCAGCCCGGCCTTTTCTGATGGCAGTTCCCAATTGTGGGACAAAGCAGCTAATTACGCAGATGCCGTTATTACGGATGGTGGCGGGATAGCAGGCCTAGATCCGAATGGTCACAAGTACTTTGATGCCACCAGGGTCGCTGCCATTAATCTGGCAACTGGGGTAGAACAGAAAGAGATGATCTGGAGAACGGCTTTGGTTACCAATAATCTCAGGGAAGCAGACAATTATCCTCCATCGCTATTTGGGCGGGGGCGTATCAATCCAACCCAAAATCTGGTTGATGCATTTCCCGGGGCTAACGGCTACCCTGTTTCAAATCCCCTTAGCCTGTTCGATCCGGCTAATCCTTATGCCAAGCGTGACCCTCGCATGGCCTTATACATCCTATATAACGGGGCTACGATGAGGGGTACGAAAATAATTACGGGTGTCGGAGGAGGCACAAATGCTAAAGATTCCATTGAAACATCCACACGTACAGGATATTATTTAAGGAAGCTTTTAAATGAAAATGTTAACATGAACCCTACTGCCACAAGTACACAAAGACATTATGAAGTTCATATGCGGTTTACAGAATTATTTCTCATCTATGCTGAAGCTGCCAATGAAGCCTGGGGGCCTGACGGGGTGGGACCCAGCGGTTTTTCAGCGAAGCAGGTTATTGCCGCTATCCGGAAACGTGCAGGACTAACGCAACCCGACAATTACCTTGCATCAATAACAACCAAAGAGGTGATGAGGGATTTAATCCGTAATGAGAGAAGACTGGAACTATGTTTTGAAGGTTTTCACTTCTGGGATTTGCGCCGCTGGAAGGCCGATCTGACAGTGCCTGCGAAAGGTGTAAATATCAACCAGATGGGTACAACTTTTAATGTTGTTGATGTTGAACCACGTGTGTATGATAACAAATATATGTACTACGGACCAATACCGCAGAACGAAGTTGTCAAGTATAACGCTATTATTCAAAACAAAGGGTGGTAGCATGAATTCGGTTATCATTGGTAAAAGAATTAATAAACAATTATACATAATATGAAAAAAATATTTATAATACTGAAATTATTTATTGGCTTGATATTATTTCTGATATCCTGCAAAAATCAAATAAATGAATTCCCGGATTTTAACTATACCACAGGTTATTTTCCTTATCAGTATCCAGTACGCACAATTGAGCTGGGCAAAGATGTTATCTGGGACAATACAAGCGACAACAATCATAAATTCCTGATTTCAACTGCAATGGGCGGAGTCTATGAAAACACCATTGACAGGGAATTTACTGTTGAATTGGCAGGCTCCCTTTGTAATAATGTATTGTTTGTGTCAACTAAAGATACGCTCAGGTTGATGCCTCAGTCCTATTATACATTAAGCTCATCTAAAATATCCATTCCGGCTGGTGAAGTTAACGGAGGAATTGATGTTCAGTTGACAGATAATTTCTTTAAGGATCCTTTGTCCATAAAATTAAAATATGTTATACCGCTCCGTATTGTCAATGTAACAAACATCGACTCGATTCTGAAGGGTAGGGCTTTAGTTAATAATCCCAATCCGTTAATTGCTGCCAATTGGTCTGTTTTGCCAAAGGATTTTACCATGTTTGCTGTAAAATTTATTAATCCTTATCATGGGACATACCTTCACCGGGGGACTAGTTCTGTAGATTCATCAGCAATGAAGGTAGAAACCAGCCTGTATCATCAAAAATATGTTGAACAGGATGAGTTATGGAGTTTGATTACCAAGAGTCTTTATAAGGTTACCCTGAGCGGGGGATCCCATTCTCGAAGGGTTCCCGGATTCCTCCAAATGGATCTTACATTTTCAGATGATGGAAGTTGTACAATAACTGAGGCAACCGGATCCAGCTATATTATTACCGGAACAGGAAAACTGGTAAGCGACGCTGATTCGTGGGGCAATAAAAAGCGCGATGCGATATATCTGCAGTATAAGATCAAATCGGGAGTTTATTCATTTTCCGCTAATGATACACTGGTTGTCAGAGACAGGGGTGTAGTATTGGAGACTTTTCAACCACAGGTTTACTAAATAACCTGAATTTCACCTATCGAATAGTCAGAGAGGGAGGAGTCAGTCCTTGCTGAGGGTACCAAGGTGAATCAGGTCAGGTCCAGACCCCGGTACGACATGAATTTTCATCCCATTGAAAATCTCCATTGTACCGGGGTATAATGAAACTGGATTTTTCGTGATGTTTAGCGTGTCTTTATTATGTTGTATGTAATATGATGTTTGATTGCATCACCATATATCTATGATAGTAATTCGTTTTTTGAGAAGAGAAATTTAACGCTAATGAACTTTCGAAATTTAACCGCTGTTTGTCTTTTCGTCTGCATTCTAACAGGATTTTGTCTTAATACGAATGGACAGGATTGGAGCAGTATTGAAGCGCGGAGGAACTGGCTTCTCAACCTACCCTGGCCGACACCGAGTCCGAGTAAGAAAATGGGTATGGCATACAACCTTGCAAATTTTTACAAATACCCCAAAGGATCTTCCCTGTCCAATGATGCTGTTATTCAAACATTAAGCATACTTCATGGTCTAACCCCCGATATGGTAGACCCTCTTTTCTACCCCATAGGTGTTGTTCGGGCTATTTACCAGTTTGTCGACCGTTTTACCTCCGCACAGTTGAATGATATAGGTACAGATGCTCAAACGATGACCAACTGGTATGGGGGGGGCACCGAGAACCAAAATTTGATACTCCTGTCCAACGGTTATTTGTTTGCTCAGAAATTTCCTACAGGCATGTGGTACCCTACAAACACAAGCAGCACCAAGGTGGGCTCCGCCAGGTTGATGGCGGATGTCAAGGAGATGTTGCGTGTTGAAGGACAGAAGCGATACGATCACTCGTTCACTGAGGCCTCCTCTCCGAATTACGTTTTGGCGCATCTGATTCCTTTGCTGCAGCTTTACGAATTTGCGGAAGACAAGGAAGTAAAAAACATTGCCGAGGCCATGATCCTTCAATTGCTGTCGCACTTGTCGGTTAATGTTTACCGTGGCTATATCCTAGATCCCTACCCGCGCTTTTACAATTCTCTTTACACCAATGGGGGGACTGGTCCAGGGAGTGACGATGGAATGAAAAATAACACAATATTGCTGAATTGGCTTTATTGGAACCAATGTAAGCCATGGGCTTCGCGAATGTATCAGTTTGGAGACAATACCTACCTGATTTACGCGGCGCTTTCGTCTTACCGTCCGCCTATTGCACTGGAGCTAATTGCCAACCTAAGCAGCGACAATCCTGACAAAGCTCATTGGGTACGTACTTCTGAACCGATGTGGCCATTGGTAAAGAACAATTACAATATTCGGGTACACGATGCTCAACTGCGAAGCGTCTGGCGCGACAGGGAGTTCGCTATTGGCTCATCGATTGGATATCTTGTTCCTAATGCTTTCTATTTGCAGGACGGGAGCAAGCTGGGAATTGCCTATCGTTCGGATGACCGGTTGCAGTATCTTCAGGCAGGGCACCCTTACTGGTTAGCCGATGAGTCTGAAACGCCATCCAATTTCGCCTGGTGGCAGGCACCTCAATCGCCGTTCATGCAGGTGGCTCATTACAAAAACACTGCTATCGTGATGTTTAACATTACCGAAACTGATCCATGGCCGAATTCTGCTCCTGATCGACCGGAATTTTTCTACACGACAGGTACAACAATGCGTCGCAGCAACCATGCCAACAACCTTCGAAAGGAATGTGGAATCCGATATCCTGTAACAATGGAGCAGGTTAACGAGGTAGCAAACCCTGATGGTACAAAATGGCTCTTTCTTAATGAGGGCTACACTTACATCGGGATACGTTCGCTGACAATTGCCAATGTACAACCAGATGATGCCAATGTTTGGAAAGCGTTTTACGCAACGGCAGTACTTCATGGCGGACGTTCCCAAACCGGTTTTGTGGTTGAGATAGGTACCAGCACAATGAGTGGTGGCAAGTTTGCCTCTTTCGATGCCTTCAAAACAAACCTGTTGGCCCGGAATCCAACAGTTGCCTGGGGTTCTGGCACTACTCCTTCATTGCTTGTAGAATATACCAATTCAGATAATGTAACACTCAAAACAGAGTATGACACCAACCTGACACGTGACACCGAAGGGAAAGTTAAGATGATTCCAAGTGTTTGGGTAAATAGCATAGCTAATATTTCTGACCACTGGCCCGACATAGATGCCAGAATTGATGAAACGCATCCTCTGGTAACCATGGTCAACAAAGTGCTGACGATTACCAATCCCGTAACCGGCGAAGAGGGGAAAATCGATTGGAGCGGCACCTTGCCAATCATTTCGGGATCGGTTTCTACTGGCATATCAGACAAAACCATTGATAGAAGTGGATTAAAATTTTATCCTAATCCGGTTTCCGATATTTTGTATATAAATACCGCCGGTTTACCTGACGGGATATGAAATATTCAATTAATCAGTATCAATGGCGTGATTCGAAGCGTGGAAAAACAACTTTCAGGTACAGCTATTATTCCTATCGATGTATCAAAATACAGTAATGGTTTTTACCTACTAATCATGACAAATGGTAAAGATAGATATGTTAATAAATTTATTGTATGCAAATAAATTGCTCAGCACACTTATGATTTTAGCCGCTGTTTAGAGAATAAAAAAACACTATTTAAAGTAATGGAAGATAAAAATTTATTGCCAAATATTACCCGGCGTAGAATGCTGAAAATTAGTTCAAAAGCGATCACCGGTGTTGTTTTCGCATCCTCAGGTATAAACGCTTTTGCTCTTGTAACCCCGGAAAACACTATGAAAAAGTCCGATATTGGAAAAGTACGGACATTGCCATTAGGATCAGTAACAATCGAAGGGATGCTCGGTAGGCGTTATCGCCTAAACATAGACTACCTTCTATGGAGATACAAGGACGCAGATAGGCTGTTATTCCCATTCGAACATCGCGACAAATGGCAGCGGATTCGCGATTGGGATGGTGAATATGCCGGCAAATGGCTCGATGCAGCAGTTCTCACCGTTTCCGCAACCCGGCATCCTGAACTGCAGAAAGCAGTAGACCAGTTTGCCAGACGACTCCAGATGACGCAGGAGGAAGATGGTTATCTTGGAACCGAGCTTCCTGAGAACAGGCTTAAAGCTTCCTGGCCGGGATGGATGAATTGGTTAGTGATTAAGGCACTTAGGGAGTACAGCCATTATAGTGGGAAAAAGACTTCTTTAGATGCAGCAATACGTGGAGCCAATTGGGTAATTACACAATTCAATCCTATAATTGATGAAAATAATCCCTTCTTCCGGGGGAATGGAGTATTAGCCGTGCTTGATGAATTAGCTGAATTATTTTCCATTACAGGGAATAGCATTTATTGCGAATTTGCACAAAAAGCAATTGCCCTGTATCCTAAAATGAAAAATATGCGTGATTCGGGAAAGGTGGACATTGGTCATTCATATAGTAATACTACATATCTTGGAGGAGCTGTATGTGTTTCACAGGTTTGTGGCGACCATGAGATGATCGGATGGCTTTCAAAAGTTTGGGACGATATTGCGTATAATCATACTTTCCCGACCGGTTCGAATTCAACAAACGAGAATCTTAAAGAGCCACCATCTGATGTTGTTAACGGGAAATTACAGGAAACTTGTACCACAGTTGAATGGATAATATTCACTCATCGGCTATATCTCGCAACAGGAGATGTTCGTTTTGCTAACATGTTGGAACTTACCGTTAGAAATGCACTTTTAGGCGCTCAATCCTGTGATGGAAAAAAATGGACATATTTCCTTCCGATGCGAAGCAGCAAAGCATGGATGGAGGGCCCGACCGACTGTTGCTTCTTTAGCGGGCCACGCGGGATAGCCCGTTTACCGGAAATGATTTACCATACCGATCCTGAGGGGATACGAATTGATATGTTTGAAAGCGGAACAGCTAACTTTACGGTTAATGAAGTATCAGTTGTTTTACATCAGGAAACGACCTACCCCGAGGAAGGAAATGTCCATGTTCGGATTGAACCAGCACATTCCGTAAATTTTAATTTGAAGTTGCGGATTCCTGAACATACCGATGGTGTAATTGTAAAAATAAATGGGAAGCTTGAATCGGTGAAAACTTCACCGGGTGAATATGTTTTACTTAATCATACATGGGGAAAAGGGGATACCGTTGATTTGGTCTTTGATCCTATTGTCTCCCTGGTAAAGATATCAGATGGTACCGCCACGATTCAACGAGGAGTGCAAGTACTTTCACTCGACGGTCGCGATAATACAATTGACCTGGAAAAAGTACGAATTCTTGAACCGGTAGTCCTCGAAAAATTTGAAAAATCCAGCGACGGCAGGGCGCGGTACCTTTCTGTATTCGATATTGAGGGCAAAGCGGCGCCCCTTATTCTGACCCCTTTTTCAGAAGCAGGTAACGCTTCAGCCGGAATCTTATCTAAAGATGCACATTATCGAACAGCATTCCCTGTTGTTTAAGTGGGTGCAAAAAAAATAATGAAACCCTCATGAGCAGTTGCTCGACAACGCAGACGAAAATCTATTGAGGGTTCCCCCGAAGGTTCGGGGCAAGCTATACTACCTTTAAAAATCAAATTATTTAGGTATGAAACAAGAAATTAAGACCAACAGATCAGAGATCAGAATCGTAACAGAAAATTCGAATATCGGAAATCCGGAAGGATATTCCCGCAGGGATGCCGTAAAATTAATTGCAGTTAGCGCAGCTGCCATAGCTGTTCCATCATGGGTTAATGCTGAAGAAATTAAAAAGCCAACACTCCATGTCTATCCTGATTACAGATGGCTACGCGGCCTTGGCATGGTTCCATCGTGGGGTGCACGGATCGAAGATGCATGGTGGTTTTATGATGGATCATTGATGCGTGAGGAGGTGGCATTAGCGAAGCAGATCCATGCCAACTGTATTCGCCTTTGGATTGAATATACAGCGTGGATTCGTGATCCGGAGAAGGTAACAGCGAACTTTATGGATGCAGTAGCCGCCATCGCTGAGAATGGCATGAAGGTGATGCCTTGCCTTTTCAACCGCTGGCATGACCGGATGTTCGACTATGGAGGCACTTATATGGAGAACCTTCGTCCCGAATGGGTGCAACCGTTGGAATATGTAAAGGAACTGGTCACCCCGCTCGCGAATGATGAGCGCATCCTCATGTGGGATCTTTGTAATGAGCCCGGGTCAAGGGATGCAAAGAACGCGGAGTTTACCTGGCTGAGTACTGTGGCCGATACGGTGCGTGCTTGCGGCGCGAAACAACCAATCACCATTGGAACGATGTATGGAGCCAATGTCACAACTTATACGCCACTGGTGGATGTCGTTTGTGGCCATCCCTATAAACACACACGTGCCGAGTTGGAGTTACTAATTTCCGAGTTCAGGGAGGTGCAGAAGCAAACCGGAAAGCCTTTTATCGTAAACGAAACTTTCCCCGGTGCACTGGACGACCTTGCACGAGCAGATCTCGTCCGTTATTATACAGAACTTCTTACTGGTGCAGGTTTTGGATGGATGGGCTGGGTCATCCGCGAAGGCAAAGCCATTTCAACCCGGCGCGACCGCTACGACAGAAACGGAATTAATGAACAGGGTTTCCACCCCTTCTTCACAAGGGAAGGTAAACTTCGCTCTGGCCTGGAGTTTTTAACTGAGAAACCATTAATACCGGCACCTTGGGAGAGGAGATAGGAGGATTTGCAATAAATCTATTCCTACTCAAAAAAGTAAAATAAAAATATTATGAAGAAAAGCCAATTATCATTTGAAATCTCATATTGTAACGTTTTGCAAATCTTTGCGGAGATCATCATAGGTGGAATAATTGCTTTTGTTGGAGCTGGTGCCTTGAATCCAGGTTTAGTAAAAGCGAGTATTCCCCCAAAGGAAGTAAGAATTGTTACTTATCCTGCGCCTTCAGAAGAAATTGACAGCACTGAATATTTGGTGAAAGTGAACGGAAAATCGGTTAATGTATATCTCGCCAAGACACAGCACCATGATAAAAAATACTACTTCGCTTATTTTGATTTCTCGGGTCAGGTTGATGTCAAAGTGTCTTCCAGTTTATCACTGAAAAATGTAGCGATTTTACCTGAAAGTTGTGGAATCGCACCTGTAATTCGATCACCAGATACCTTGGAATTCACAGTACGGCAACCATTTAAAATTTCGATCGAACGGGATGGTCAAAATAGTCCGCTATTGCTGTTTGGTAATCCGTTGGAAGAAAATGCTCCAAAGCAAGGTGATCCCGGAGTGGTGTTTTTTGGCCCTGGCATACACCATCCGGGTAAGATTTTTCTGACCAGCAATCAGACGCTATACGTAGCCGGTGGAGCAGTCGTTAAAGGGGGTGTTTATGCCCAAGGCAACCACATTAAGATTCTGGGTCATGGCATCATTGATGGGAATGATTATCCCTGGAAAGCAGGTCCAACCCCTTTTATGTTGCACCTTGACAAATGTAATGATGTTATTATCAAAGATGTGATTCTGCGCGGTTCGTGGTTTTTCACAATCGTACCCAGCGGTTGCAATCATGTCTCAATCAATAACGTAAAAATCTGTGGATCAAGAGTAGACAACGATGATGGGATTGATCCTATAAATTCGAGCGACATTAATATTCATAACTGTTTCATACGTACAGATGATGATTGCATAGCACCAAAAGGTATTCTTGGATATAATAAGAAAAACTGTGAAAATATCGTCGTTACTAATTGTTCATTATGGACAGACAGGGCACATATTTTCCGTATTGGATTTGAAAGTGAAGCATATGCTATGCAGGATATCACTGCAAAGAATATTAATGTGTTACACTTTAAAGATGATTTTAGATTGCCCAATTGGTTTAATGGAGCTGCCATAATTTTGCTTCAACCAAGCAATAATATGCCTATGCGACGTTTACACTTCGAGAATTTCATAATTAATGATGATGGTACAGATTGCTATTTGATTGAGGTGAAACCAATGAGTACCGGAGTGTGGAAGATATCTGAAAAAAATGAGCTCTTTACCGAAATGATAAGATATAAAGATCCTGGGCGTTACGTCAAAAACTGCCTTTTTAAAGACATCTCTCTTATTGGAAAGGCTGGCACCCGCCGTGGAATGATCAATATCTCCGGCACAGATTCTTCACACACAGTAAAAAATATAACCCTTAAAAATATTGTCCGATTTGGAGAATCGACGTATTCAACTTCTCCTGAAGTAAAAATAGGTTCTTACGTGAGCCACATTAGATTTAAAAACGATTGTGATCAAAACTAAATTTATGCATCATCTCAATAATGTATTCTTCTCCGTATTGTTTTTCTGCCTTATTCCCGGGTGCAAATTGTTCAGCCAGGTACAATATGTTAATCCTTTGATCGGAACCAATGAGCGGGTGATTAGCGGAGCCGGAAAATTCGAGCTGACCGACCGGGGTAAAACCTATCCTCTGGTAGGCGTCCCCAACGGGATGAATAACTGGACCGCCCAAACGCTGGAGGGTGAAAGAAAAAATAACCCGCCCTATTATTATGGGGATAAGGGCATCCAGGGTTTCCGTAACAGCCATTACATGAGTGGTTCGGCAGCCAAAGACTACGGGACTTTTACCATCATGCCTGTTTCGGGACAATTAATTACAGGTGCAAAGGATCGGGCATCTGCATTCAGTCACGACAAAGAGGTTTCCTCCCCCATGTATTATTCGGTTTTTCTGGAGCGATATAAAGTACTGGCCGAATTGACTGGTTTGTCAAGGTCTGCCATGATGAAATTTACATTTCAGTCGAATGATCATCATTATGTGGTCGTTGAACCAAATAGTGATGTTGGCGATGGCTATGTGGAAATCTGCCCGGAAAGAAATGAAATCGTCGGATACAATCCGGTTTATCGGTTTTACCAAGGTATAGGAAAGTCAGCCGGTTTTAGCGGGTATTTCGTGGTTAGGTTTGATAAACCATTTGCCGAATATGGGTCATGGGAAAATAGTACAGTAAAAAACGGACTGAAACAAATTAAAGGAGAAAAAAAGTCAGTTGGCGCATATGTTCAATTTTCTGAAAACCTGAAAGTTATCGGGGTAAGGATGGCCAGTTCTTTCACAAGCATCGAAGAGGCACGCCGGAACCTTGAAGCAGAAATTCCTCAGTGGAATTTTGACAAGGTAAAAAACGCTTCAGAAGCTGCATGGAATAACACTTTGGGTAAAATCAAAGTGAAAGGAGCTTCAAAAGAGAATCTGGCAAAATTCTATACAGCCATGTATACAGCCAACCAGCTCCCGCGTGTATTTAGTGACGCAGATGGCTCCTATCCCGGGTTTGCTGGTGAAAAACAAGTGCACCAGGCCAAAGGGTTTGATTATTATGCCGATTTTTCGATGTGGGATACTTATCGGGCGGTACATCCGTTATATACGATCACCAATCCGGAACGCGATCGTGATATGGTTCGTTCGCTTATCCTGATGGGGCAACAAGGTGGGTGGCTGCCAATTTTTCCCTTGTATAATAGTTATACTTCAGCAATGATCGGCGACCATTGTATTTCCATGATCGGAGATGCTTACCTGAAAGGCATTAAAGGTTTCGATATCGGGTCTGCCTATACCCTGATGCGGAAGAATGCCTTTGAATATAACTCCGATTACCCGAGTTATAACGATGGCAAAGGACGCAGAGCTTTGAAATCCTACCTGAAATATGATTATATCCCGGTGGAAGATACCGTGAAGGAGGCGTTCCACCAAAGGGAGCAGGTATCACGTACCCTGGAATATGCTTACGATGATTATGTTCTTTCGCAGGTTGCAAAGAAACTTGGCAAGACGGAGGATTACAAAGAATTACAACGCCGGTCGCAAAATTACAAAAATGTGTACGATCCGGTCAGCGGCTTTGTACGAGGTAGGCATGCCGACGGGAAATGGGTTGAAAATTTCAATCCCCTAATTCACGGGTCCAGCAGGAAAGATACAGGGAATTTCTTCATTTGCGAAGGGACGCCGTTTCAGTATACATGGTCTGTTCCTCAGGATGTATCCGGACTGATCAGGTTAATGGGAGGAAAAGAACCATTTTTGAATAAACTTGATGAGTTTTTTGATAAGACCCACTACTGGCACGGGAATGAACCCTGTCACCATATTTCGTATCTTTTCCCGTATGCGGGCGAACCCTGGAAGACGCAGAAATGGGTAAGAAATATTGTGGAGAAGGAGTACGAACCTATCCCCAACGGTTTATGCGGCAACGACGATGCCGGTCAGATGTCGGCATGGCTGATATTTAGCATGATGGGGTTTTACCCGGTATGCCCTGGTGTGCCTTATTATGTCATCGGCAGCCCGATGTTCGAAGAAGTGAACATTCAGGTTCAAAACAATAAGCAATTCACCATCAGAACGATAAATAATTCTAAAAAGAACAGTTACATCCAATCGGCCAGGCTGAACGGTAAACTTTTTAACCGGTCGTTTATCTGGCATGATGAAATATTCAAAGGGGGCGAACTGGTTTTTGTGATGGGCGATCAGCCCAATAAAACCTGGGCGACCGTTGCAGAAAGTATTCCTCCTACCATCCAATAACCTGCTGATTGTAAAATTGAATAAAAAATAACAGACACATGAAATCGCCATGGTTGAGAAATCACAAAACGAAATGAATATTTCTTCATGGCGATTCCATCTGGCCTTAAAAAAACAAAATAT
>Ga0118677_10010775_pt1 | contig 13882 bp, 25 predicted proteins | sample AliMusrvi5mmetaG_FD_86154 | JGI IMG/M metagenome (GOLD analysis project Ga0118677, IMG submission 86154) | reverse complement strand
GGCTTGGACGGATATACATATCGGGCAATCCCGTATGGGGAGGATGCCGTTGGCAACGAGACCTACCTCCTCTCCAGCGGAGAACGAGGCGCTTTCATTTTGACGGAGGACGGGGTGGAGATTGTCGGTGGCTTTGAGGCGATGAGTGGGGCACTCCCGAAAGACGACCGGCTTGACCTCACCACCGGAGAACACGCCTGGTGGTTTGAGGTGTGGGGAATCCCCCACATCCGCAGAGACACCCGCAGGGAGCGAAGCGGACCCAAATAAAAATTCTTCCCCGCCCCGATTTAGATTTGAAAGCGGCTGCGGGCTGGTGCTCCTCGGAAATGTCGTGCATCCTCGCAGAAAGTGTGAACAATGCGGGGCGTGGTTCCCACCCATTCAGATGACCCCTCTCAAGCCTCAAGTCCCAAGCCTCAAGTCCCAAGCCTCAAGTCCCAAGCCTCAAGTCCCAAGTCCCAAGTCCCAAGTCCCAAGTCCCAAGTCCCAAGTCCCTTCAAGCGGAGTCACTGTTCGCGGGGAATCTCCGGTTCTGGCGGACGCGGCGGGGCCTGAGCACGGTTCAGGCCGCGCGGGAACTCGGGGTTTGCCATTCCACATGGTCCCAGTGGGAGCGGGAGCATCGCCTGCCCTCGCTCAGAAACATCCTCCTCTTCTGCCAAGTCCTCCATGTGCCGCCCTGCGCATTTCTCACGCTTGACTTGCGCCGATGCGTCTCTTGTCTCATGACCAGGAACGCCGCCCCGTCCGTCACTCCCCAGTCCTGACATTCCCCGCGCCGCCCGGGAATGGGTGTGATGAAAAGATGCTCCGCTGAGACCAAACCATTCCACCGGATTACCGGGAACAGGCGGGCTATGCTGCTGCGGCAGTTTCGAGAGCGGGCTTTGGCGGCCGCGACACGTATTCGCTCGCGTAGCGCTCACCGACCGCGCGCAGGTAGGCGATGCGCTCGCTGGCGGTCATGGCATCCAGCTTGAGGCTGGTCGCTTCCCGCCATTTGCGGGACTCGTCGACGGCATCAAAAGTTTTGGTCTTGGTTTCCATAAATCAGCTCCAATGGGTTTATGATACGCACGGTTTGGTATCCCTGCAATAAGTTCACGGCATTGAAGCCTGCCTCGCGCTGGACGTTGACCAGGTGCCGGAAGTTCCAACTGACAAGGAAATCGATTTTCGCCACCGTGCAGGCGGCGACATGTCAGCTTTATTACCACAGCACCAGCGCGAATGCGATCAGGTTTTCGGGCTGCCCATCCACCAATGATCAAAGAGCCCCGGTTGGCATGGGCCCAGGCACTCGCTGCGGGCGGCATCGGGAGCGCACGCTTCCAGCGTGTGGGACATCCGGCATCCCTGCCGGATGCCAAGAGAGGAAGAGTTGCGAGGCAGGATGCCCCGCTATGCACGCTGGAAGCGTGCGCTCCCGAAGGACGATTGCGAGGCAGGATGCCCCGCTTGGAACGCAAGATGCGCGCGGTCCCCCGGAAATGTCGTGCATCCTCGCAGAAAGTGGGCACAATGCCGGGTGTGGTTCACACCCATTCAGATGACCCCCGCCTGCGCCTCAACGCCACAGACAGCTTCATCATGGCGGATATCTGCCTTGCCTTGCTGAAACTCGAAGACACTGCGGATTCGGTTCTTCCCGCCGAGACAGGCGGGCATGGGCCCGTCGCGCTTTTCTCCTCGGCCTATGTCGCTGCCCGGAAAAATGATTTCACCGCGGCAGCAGCGATTCTGCGCGAATGCCGGGAGGTCGTCCCTCCCGCGGTGTTTTCAACCGTCCTTGACTCGCCGGTATTCCGTAAATTCTCGGGCGAACCCGCACTGGCGGCATTTTACAAGTAGCCATCCCGCTCGCGTCAGGAAAAAATGAGGGGGGAACGGATCGCCGACATGTCGATAACGCGAGGAGCGAGGCTCCGTCCTGGGAGGGCGAAGCTCCGTCTGAGCCGTAATATATGGGTTCGGACGGAGCCTCACCCTCCCGACATTGGCGTTACGCGCGGATCAGGGGCTTCAGATCAAGGGTTGACACACGAAGACGGCCAGTGTATTCATTTTCGTATGACAAAGATTCTCACCGTCCGCCTGCCTCCGGATCTTCATGACAAGGCCGAAGCCCGTGCCACCAGGCTCGGGCTTGACCGCGCCAAGTATGTCCGGTCACTCATTGAAGACGATATTTCGGAGGGCGACAGGAAACAGCCCCGTTCTTTCGCGTCCGAGGATCTTGTCGGCCTCTACCAAATCGGCCCTTTGGCAGCCACAAACGCTTCCGTCCGCGAACGCCTCCGGAACCGCGCTCTGGGCCACAAGTGAAAGAGATCGCCGATACCGGCCTGATTGTGGCCTTCTTCAACCGCAAAGATCCTTTTCATTCTTGGGCTGCGGCGGCCTTCAGAAACCACTCGCCGTTTTTCACGTGCGAAGCGGTGCTCGCCGAAGCGGGAAGTTTTTTTCCTGATCCAGTCGGGCTCCTGCGACTGGTCTCGCGGGGAGACCTAGTGCTTGACCAGGGCTTCGTCCTTGCCAAGGAGTTGCCAGCAGTGCTCGCGCTGGCTTCCAAATATTCCGACCAGCCGATGGACCTCGCGGACGCCTGCCTCGTCCGGATGGCAGAACTCGCCGCCCGCTCGCGGATCTGGACCGTTGACCGGCGCGATTTTTCCGCCTACCGCCGCCACGGCCGCCTGGCCATCCCCTGCGAGTTTCCGGGAAAATCCTGATCCTCCGCCTCGGCCGCATTGAGGTTTTACGCCTTGAGTTTGGAGTCCCGCCTTCAGGCAGTGCTGAGGGAGAAGATTCCGCCTGAAGGCGGGACTCCAAACCTCCCGCAAGCGCACCAAATCCCCGGCATCCCCTCCCCGAGTCGCCCCGCCATCCGGGGGCGGAATTGGGAAGAGAAAATAATTTCGCATTTCTTTGTTTTTATTCTTGCCATGCGGACTTCGGTTCGTAAACTCCTCTCTCCCGCGAGTCTTCGGCTGGATGCACTACCACGCATGCGTGGTTTTTTTGTCCCCGGAAAAATCCAAGGGGCCACGGGAAACTTTTTTGAAATGAACACGCACACCGACATTCACGCAATCGCCGTCTCCGCGGGGGTCGCCGCCGCGTGTTGTCCGCAGCACAATTGACCATGAGCGCCACCGTCCTGACAGCCGCCGATGCAGAAAAGGCGAAAATCCAACTGATCACCGAAGAAGCCAAAGGCCGGCAGGCCGTGCATGATGTCGTTGTTGCTATCCAGGCAGCCCGGCGGAGTGGCACCGCCTGCGCGAAGACCAAAGCCGAAGTCAACCTCTCCGGCCGCAAGCCCTGGCGCCAAAAAGGAACCGGACGCGCCCGCGCCGGATATTTTTCCAGCCCCGTGTGGGTCGGTGGCGGGGTGGCCCACGGGCCTCATCCCCGCGACTACACCAAGAACACGCCGAAGGCCGTCAAAAAACTCGCCCTCCGCAAGGCCCTCAGCGCCCGGATCCTCGACGGCGATGTCCTCCTCGTTGACAAGTTCGCGGTCGCCGAACCGAAAACCAAACTGTTCGTCTCCCTTCTCTCCGAGACCTCCGCCAAAGCGCGCAAGACGCTCATCGTGTCGGTCGGCTTCGACGAGGTCACCTTCAAGGCGGCCCGCAATGTCTCCAGCGCCCAGCTCACCCGCGCGGATGACGTGAACACCGAACAGCTCCTCGCCTTCGACAAAATTGTCCTCACCAGGGACGCCCTCGAAAAACTCTCCGAAAGGCTCGCGTCATGAACGAAGTCCACGACCATATCCAAACCGTCATCCTCACCGAGAAAGCCACCCTCCTCTCGGAAAAGCTGAACAAATACGTCTTCCGCGTCAGCCCGGCAGCCAACAAGCTCCAGATCAAGCGCGCGATCGAAGTTATCTTCAAAAAGAAAGTGCTCGACGTGAACACCGCGAATTACGCCGGAAAGAAGCGCCGCGAGCGCAACGCCCCCCTCGGCCGCCGCCCGAACTGGAAGAAGGCGATCGTCACGCTCAAAGCCGGCGAAAAACTCGACCTCGTCTAAACTACCATGGCACTCAAGACTTTCAGACCTCTCACCCCTGCAAGCCGGTTCAAGGCCCTGCCGGATTTCGCCGAGATCACCAAGGACACACCGGAGAAAACGCTCACCGAGTCGATCAAAAGGACCGGCGGACGCAACAACAAAGGACGCATGACCATGCGCCACCGCGGGGGAGGCCACAAGCGCCGCTACCGGATCATCGATTTCAAACGCACGAAGCGCGATATCGTCGCCGAGGTCCTCGCCATCGAATACGATCCCAACCGTTCCGCGCGGCTCGCCCTGCTCCAATACACGGACGGCGAAAGAGCCTACATCCTCGCCCCCGTCGGCCTCGATGTCGGAGCGAAAATCACGGCCGGCGAGAAAGCGGAGCCCTCTGTTGGAAACTCCCTTCCGCTCAAAGCCATCCCTCTCGGCTCCTCGATCCACAACGTGGAACTCACCCCCGGACGCGGCGCCCAAATCATCCGCAGCGCGGGCTCCGTAGCCGTTCTCGCCAACCGCGAAGGGGGTTTCGCACTCGTGAAACTCGCTTCGGGGGAAATCCGCAAGATCAACGAAAACTGCTACGCGACCCTGGGGCAGGTCGGAAATACCGACCACATGAACGTCTCCGCAGGCAAGGCCGGCCGCACCCGCTGGCTCGGCCGCCGCCCGCACGTCCGCGGCATGGTCATGAACCCGGTCGATCACCCGATGGGGGGCGGCCAGGGCAAGAGCAAGGGCGGCGGCGGACGCCACCACCCGATGTCCCCGTGGGGCCAGCTCGCCAAAGGGTTCAAAACCCGCCGCAAACACAAGCCGTCCGACACTTTCATCGTCCAGCGCCGCAAGGCCAAAGCTAAAAACTAACCATGGCACGCTCCCTAAAAAAAGGCCCGTTCGTCGAGTGGAAACTCCTCGATAAAATTGACCGGATGAACGACTCCGGCGTCAAGAAACCGATCAAGACCTGGTCGCGCCGCAGCACGGTCACCCCCGACTTTGTCGGACACACCTTCAACGTGCACAACGGCAAAACGTTCATCCCGGTCTTTGTGACGGAGAACATGGTCGGGCACAAACTCGGGGAGTTTTCCCCGACGCGCATCTTTAAAAAACACGGTTCTCACACCGCAAAAGTGACCAAATAATCCCATGAAGGTTGTCGCCACGGCGGCAGCGTTCATCGTCCTGCCGGGGATCTTCGGATCATCGGCCAAGGACAATCGCTCTTTGAAAGATTTTGAATCAGTCCCGCTGGGGCAGGAAATTTCCGTTCCCGCCCCGGATGAGACCGACCATGGAAGCCTCGAGGAAAAACTGCTCCTGGCCCGCTCCTCGATCAAGGCGCTGACCGAAAGTTTGGCGATGGCCAACAACGAGGCCGAGGTCTTCAAGCGCCAGTCCGCCGACCTCCAGCTCAAACTCGATGCCTACGGCCTCGCCGGGCTCGATAAAGAGCCGGAGAAGGTCGAACAGCGCCTCTTGGCCGCAGTCCGCGACCTCCGCCTGCTCAAAAAACAGAACGAGGATGCCGTGAACCAACTGGTGAGGCTCTCGGAATGCATCCAGGTCTTCATCAAGACGACCGATGGGATCAACCCGCAGGCACGGATGGCCGTGGAAACGGAACTCCGCAAGACCAGCGAAATTCTCGGGACGCCGAACGCCGCCAAGGCCGAAAGCATCGAGGCCACGCTCACGGACGGAATGGTGGTCGATACCAAGGAGGACCTCTCTCTGGTTGTCGCCAATATCGGCGCTAAACACGGCGTCAAAGTGGGCATGCCGTTCCAAGTCTGGCGCGATAACCGCCGGATCGGAAATGTCCGCGTCGTGGATGTCCGGGACCGGATCTGTGGCGCGGTGATTCAAAATCTCGTATCGGAAAAAGTGACCGTGAAAACCGGCGACCGCCTCCGGGTGGACGCCAAACAATAAATTTTAAAACCAACAACGAAATGCAGGTAAAATCCAGTTACAAATTCGCGCGGATCTCCGCCTTCAAGGCGCGTGAGGTCACGCGTGCGATCCAGGGCCTTCCGGCGACGGATGCCTTGGACATCCTCCGCTTCACCCCGAAAAAGGCCGCCCTGCTCGTCATCAAGACGCTCAAGAGCGCGATCGCCAACGCCGAGAACAACAACAACCTCAACGCCGCAAACCTCGTCGTCCAAGAGGCCGTCGTGGGAGAGGGCCCGACGTTCAAACGCTCGCAGCCGAAAGCCCGCGGAAGCGCCGGCCCGATCCGCAAACGCACCAGCCACATCCGGATCACCCTCACCGACGAAATCGAAATCAAACGCCGCAAACCCGCGGCAAAAACCAAGAAACCCCGCGCCAAAAAAGCGGCCGCCAAACCGGTGCCCGTTGAGCCCGCCACAGAAACATCCGCCCCCGCCGCGGATTCCAAGGAGTAAACCATGGGACAAAAAGTCAACCCAATCGGATTCCGCCTCCCGATCACCCGTGACTGGGGATCGCGCTGGTATGCCTCGCGCAAAGATTTTGCCGATTACCTTCTCGCCGACGGCAAGATCCGCGAACAGCTCAAAAAGAAACTCAAGCAGGCCGCCGTCGCCCGCATCGTGATCGAACGCGCCTGGAACAGCCTGCGCGTCACCATCCACACGGCGCGCCCCGGAGTGGTCATCGGGCGCCGCGGCTCGGAAATCGAAAACCTCACCAAAGAGGTCAGCGACCTCGCCGGCGGAAAATCGGTCAAAATCGACATCGTCGAAATCAAGAGCCCGGACCTCGACGCCCAGCTCGTCGCCGAAAACGTCGCCTCCCAGCTCGAACGCCGTATCTCCTTCCGCCGCGCCATGAAGCGCGCCGTCCAGATTTCCATGGAGCAGGGTGCGCTCGGAATCAAGATCCGCGCTTCGGGCCGTCTCGGCGGCGCGGAAATCGCCCGCACCGAATGGTATCGCGAGGGAAAAGTCCCCCTCCACACTCTCCGCACCCCGATTGACTACGGCTTCACCGAAGCCATGACCGTCGCGGGAAAGATCGGCATCAAATGCTGGATCTGCAAAAAACAGGAAGTCGTCGAAGCCGAAAAAGCCGAGGCCTCCCGCAAACCTGAACCCAAGGAAACATTCGGGCCGGCCGCCTGATCGAATTTCCGACTTTTAGAAGGGACCTGACATGCCATTGATGCCCAAACGCGTGAAGTATCGCAAGACCCAGCGGGGAAGCCGCAAGGGGATTGCCTCGCGCAATATCCGTATCGACTTCGGGGAATTCGGGCTCCAGACGCTCGAGCGTGCCTGGATCACCAACACCCAGATCGAAGCCGCCCGCGTTGCCCTCACCCGCAACATGAAACGCAAAGGCAAGCTCTGGATCCGGATCTTCCCCGACAAATCCGTGACCGCCCGCCCGCCGGAAACCCGCATGGGCAAGGGCAAAGGCCAGCCGGAATACTGGGTCGCCGTCGTGCGCCCGGGCAACATCCTTTTCGAACTCGACGGTGTCTCCGAGACCGTCGCCCGCGAATCCCTGCGCCTCGCGGCCAACAAACTCCCGGTTCGCACCCGCTTCATCGCCCGCCACCACGCCGGCTGATTCCCGCCATGAAGATCGCCGAAATCCAAGAACTCACCGCCAAAGAACTTCTCTCCCGCAAGCGCGAGCTGCGCGAGGAGATCTTCAACCTCCGCGTGCAACAGCAGAGCGGCCAGCTCGAAAAGCCCCACATGCTTCACGCGCTCCGCCGCAATATCGCCAGAATTGAAACCGTGCTCGCCAAAAAGACACGGCCAACACCCGCCAAGTAAATGAGCGAAACCATCACCACTCCCGCAACCCCGGCCGCCCGCGACCGCTCACTCAGGAAAACCCGCGTCGGCGAGGTCGTCTCCGACGCCATGGACAAAACCATCGTCGTCCGCACGGTCACCCGCGTGCCCCACCCGAAGTTCGGCAAGATCACCAAACACGTCTCCAAATTTCATGCCCACGACGAGAAGAACGAAGCCAAAATCGGCGACCGCGTGAGCATCATGGAAACCCGTCCTCTCAGCCGCCAAAAACGCTGGCGCCTGGTCGAAATCCTCAAGCACTAACATGATCCAGCTCCGCACCCGCATCGATGTGGCCGACAATACCGGCGCCCGCATGGCCACCATGATCGGCGTCATCGGCAAGGCCTCGGCCAACGCCCATGTCGGCGACATCATCACCGCGAACGTCAAGGAAGCCTCCTCGGGCGGCACCGTGAAAAAAGGCGACGTCGTCCGCGCCGTAGTCGTCCGCACCCGCCAGCCCGTCCGCCGCGAAGACGGCTCCTACCTCCGCTTCGACAACAACGCGATCGTCATCATCGACAAGGACATGAACCCGCGCGGCACCCGCATCTTCGGGCCGGTCGCCCGCGAGCTGCGCGAAAAGAACTTCATGAAAATCATCTCGCTGGCCCCGGAAGTTTTATGAGCAGACCCCATTTTCACGTCCGTCGCGGCGACATCGTCCAGGTGATCTCCGGCAACCACAAAGGTGCCAGCGGCAAGGTCCTCCAAATCATCGCGGCCAAAAACCAGGTGATCATCGAGGGCGTCCGCATGATCAAAAAGCACCAGCGCAAAACCCAGGACCAGCCGAACGGCGCGATCATCGAGCGCGAAGGCCCGCTCCATATCTCGAATGTCAAGCTGGTCGAAAAGGCCGCCTCCGACAAACCGGCCAAAAAGAAGGCCGCCTAAGCCATGACCCAGGAACCCGAACTTCTCATCGAATACAAGACCCGCGTCCTTCCCGCCCTGCGCGAGAAACACGGCTACAAAAACCTGAACGAGGTCCCGAAGATCTCGAAGGTCGTCGTCAACACCTGCATCGGCTCGGCCACCGACACCAAGGAGGCGCTCGAAATCGCGAAGACCGAGCTCGCCACGATCACCGGGCAGAAGCCGGTCACCACGACCTCGAAAAAAGCGATCTCCAATTTCAAGCTCCGCGACAACCAGGCGATCGGCGCCAAGGTCACGCTCCGCGGCCGCATCATGTATGAGTTCCTCGAACGCCTGATCAAGACCGCCCTCCCGCGCATCCGCGATTTTCGCGGCGTCTCGACCCGCGCGTTCGATGGCCACGGCAACTACACGCTCGGGGTTTCCGACCAGTCGATCTTCCCGGAAATCGAGCTCGACCGCATCAAAAAGAACATCGGGTTCGACGTGACGATCGTCACGACGGCCGCCACCAACGAGGAGGCGAAGTCCCTCCTGAGCGAACTCGGAATGCCGTTCGCCGACAAAGCCAAGAAAGCCCCTGCCAAGGTCGCGGAAGCCGCCGCCTGAGGAACCACAAGCCATGAATGATCCCATCGCAGACCTCCTGACCCGGTTGCGCAACGCCGCCGGCGCCAAAAAATCCGAGTTCAAGATGCCGTATTCGAAGCTCAAGAGCGAAGTCGCCAAAATCCTCAAGAAGGAAGGCTACATCCACGACTGCGAACTCGACACCACGGAGAAACATCCGCAGCTCAAAATCCGCATCAAATTCATCAACAAAACCAGCGCCATCACCGGTCTCAAGCGGGTGAGCCGCCCCGGCCTGCGCCGTTATGTGGGAGCGGGAGAAATCCCCCGCGTCCTCGGCGGCATGGGCATCGCGGTGCTCTCGACCCCGCGGGGGGTCCTCTCCGGCCAGGAAGCGCGCAAACAAAACGTGGGCGGCGAAGTGCTCGCCTACATCTGGTAGAACCGAAGTTTTAAGTTTTAAGTTTGTAAGTGTTAAGAAGCACCGAATCCCAAAAGAGACCCTACTTAAAACTTAATACTTAACACTTAAAACTCTCACCATCATGTCACGTATCGGCAACAAAAAAATCACGCTTCCCGCGAAGGTGAAGGTCTCGGTCTCCGAGTCCGGATCCGTCGCCGTGGAAGGTCCCAAAGGCAAGCTGGAGTGGGCTCTCCCAGCGCCCATCAAAGCCAAGGTCGAAGGTGCCGAGGTCGCGCTCGCTCGCCCGGGCGACTCCCGGCAGGAAAAGGCGCTGCACGGGCTCTCCCGCGCGCTCGTCGCCAACATGGTCAAGGGGGTCAACGAAGGGTTCAAGCGCGAGCTCGAAATCCAGGGCGTCGGCTTCAAGGCTGCCGTCCAGGGCAAAACCCTGAACCTCAGCCTCGGCAAGTCCCACCCGATCCTCTTCCCGATCCCGGCGGAAATCAAAATCACCGTCGCCGACAACACGAAAATCACCATCGAAGGCATCGACAACCACGTCGTGGGCCAGTGCGCCGCCGACATCCGCGCGTTTTATCCGCCGGAGCCCTACAAGGGCAAGGGCGTGCGCTTCGCTGGCGAGCAAATCCGCCGCAAAGAAGGCAAAACCGTCCAATAAACATGTCCGCCACCGACAAACGCCAACACCGCCACGTCCGCCTGCGCAAAAAAGTCTCGGGAACCGCCGAGCGCCCGCGTCTGGCTGTCCATTTCTCCGGCCGCCACATCACCGCCCAGGTCATCGACGACCAGGAAGGGAAGACGCTCGTTTCGGTCAACACCACCGAGTCGGATCTCCGTTCGGGTGCCAAGACGCGCGCGAACGTCGAAGGCGCGCAGAAAGTCGGCAAGCTCGTCGCCGAGCGCGCCGCCTCCAAGAAAATCACCAAGGTCGTCTTCGACCGCGGCGGCTTCAAATACCACGGCAAAATCAAAGCGCTGGCCGACGCCGCCCGCGAAGGCGGATTCGAATTTTAATCAATATACACCATGCCTCCGAAACCCAGAGATAGAAGGAATTCACGCTCGGACACCCCCAGCGAGCCCAAGGAGACGACGGAGAAAGTCGTGTTCATCAACCGGTGCGCCAAAGTCGTGAAGGGCGGGCGCCGCTTCAGCTTCAGCGCCCTCATCGTCAGCGGCGACCACAAGGGCAAAGTCGGTGTCGGGTTCGGCAAGGCGAACGAAGTCAGCGAGGCGATCCGCAAAGCCACCGATGCCTCGAAGAAGCACATGATCAAAATCGCGGTCCACGAAAACACGATCCCGCACGAGGTCCTCGGGGAATTCGGAGGCGGGCGCGTCCTCCTCCGCCCCGCCTCTCCCGGAACCGGCGTCATCGCGGGCGGCGGCGTCCGCGCCGTCATCGAAGCGGTCGGCATCCGCGACGTGCTCGCCAAGTCGCTGGGATCGAGCAACCACGCGAATGTCGTCCACGCCACGATCGCCGCCCTGACCCAGCTCCGCCAAAAAGAAGAAATTTTCCGCCTGCGCGGCAAGGCCACCCGGGCCAAAACCGTCGTCGCGGAGCCAGCAGCAGCCTGATCCCATGAGACTTCACGACCTGAAACCCAACCCCGGTGCCAAACACCGCCGCAAGCGCCTCGGTATCGGCGAAAGTTCCGGCAAAGGAAAAACCTCCGGCAAAGGCCACAAGGGCCAGAAGGCCCGCTCGGGCGGATCGATCCGCCCGGGATTTGAAGGCGGCCAGATGCCGCTGTTCCGCCGCCTGCCAAAACGCGGGTTCAACAACGCGGCGTTCAAAACCGTCTATGGGGTCGTCAACCTCGACTCGCTGGAAAAGGTTTTTTCTGCCGGGGATTCGGTGACCGAGGATTCGCTGCGCAAGGCGGGGCTGGTCAACGGCCGCTTCGACGGCGTCAAAATCCTCGGCCGCGGGGAAATCACCAAGGCGCTGCACGTCCTCGTGGACGAGGTCAGCGCCTCCGCCCGCGAAAAGATCGAAAAAGCGGGCGGGACGGTCGAGATCCCGAAATCGGAAGCCTCCAAGTAGGGCCGCATGATCGCCGCATTCGCCAACATCTTCAAGATCCCGGAACTGCGCACCCGCGTGCTGTTCACCATGGCGATGATGGCTGGTGTTGCCAAAATGTCACCGCGCTGGGTTAGACCTTCGATCAAGGCCACCTGAGAATCGGCCCTATGCAGCAGGGCGGCAAACGTCTTTGTGGCACGCGCCCCGGGCACCTCGCGCACTAATTGAAGCGCGGCAGTCTGGCTGGCACCGTCGTTCCCCATGATGGCTCCTATCATCAGGGGCAATGCCTTGCCACTCGAGGCCAGGATCATCCCACGGAAGGCGGCGGTGCGGAAAGAGTCCTTCTTCTCGCTATCGTAAAGCTGTTGGAACGTTGCCAGAGCTTTCCCCTGGCTGCCGGATGCGAGCAGGCGATTAGCACAGCGCAAGCAGCTATCCACGATGGCATCGTGGACCGGGCCGGCGGAGTTGGTGGCCGCGCCCTGCAATGCTTTGAGGGCTTGCGAGCCGCCGATCTGGCCCAAGGCTGTGGCGGCGGCGGCGGCCATGTGCTGGTCCTGATCCGTCAACAGTTTGACCAGCGGGGACACGGCTCGCGTTTCGCGCCGGTAACCCAGGGAATTAATGATGCCAACCCTGGTCATCCCGGAGGTCTTTCCCAGTGCTTCCGTCAGGGCCTGGCCGGCCTTGGCCGCGGGCAGGGATTCGAGGACGTAGCGGGCGGAATGGGAGAGCTGCTCATCGGCCAGCAGCGCCGCGAGTGCTGGAATAGACCGGGCGGTAGCGATGCGCTTGAGCTGGGCGCAAGCGGCGTCCTTTTCCGCAAGTGCGCTATCGGAGCACAAGACACCGATGAGCCGTTGCTCCTCGTTGGTTTGGGCGGCCTGCGCTGCGAATTGAAGCCCCGGGAGCAGCAGCCCGAGCACAACGGTTAAATATAGCAATCGTTTCATGGTAATACCTTTCTGACTATCAAATGCACCACGGCGGGCGCTTGGCGATGGTGAGCATTCGGTTGGCCTCGTCATCCTTGATGAACTGCTCGGCTTGCGGATCCCACTTGAGCGTGCGCTTCAACTGCTTGACGACACCGCCCAGCAACAGTGCGCTGGCTGCCCGGTGGGCGACGTTCGCATCGCAGATAGGCTGTCTGCGGGTGCGGATGCATTCGAGGAAATTGTCGGCGTGCCTAGTGCTGCGATAGAGATGCACCTCATCGGGCCGGAGCGGCTCCCGCACAATGTCCGGCGGATCGGACACCAGCGCCTCGCGATCAACCGCGATGCGCCCGCCGGTGCCGACGAAGCAGGCACCGCCGATCTCCCCCACCTTTTCGCCAGGGTAAGCCTTACCATAGACGACCACGCCGTTGGCGTACTTGTAGCAGGAACGGTCCTTTTCCATGAAGAGTTCAACCGGACCTGTGTCGTCCGCTCCCGCCCCCCATTGGACAATATCGTAGTGGTGCTGGCCCCAGTTGAGTTCGCCGATGTCAAAACGATGCGCGCCGGTATTGCCATCATAGGGAAGCCAGGGCGCGGGCCCCAGGTACAGATCCCAGTCCAAATCGGCAGGGACCGGTTTGGCCGGGCCAAAGCGCTTCGGCCAAAACACCGCCCCGCCATCGCGGTAGGCGTAAATGGCTTGCAGCTTGCCGATGCGTCCGCTGCGCACAAATTCGCAAGCCCGCCGGAATCGGCTGTCGTATTCGCTACGCTGCTGGGTGCCAGCCTGGTACACGCGTCCGTAGCGCCGCACCGCCGCCAGCATGGCCTGGCTCTCGCGCACGGTCACCGCGCTGGGTTTCTCGCAATAGATATCTTTGCCGGCGGCCGCGGCCATGGCCGACATGGTGGCATGCCAGTGGGCCGGCGTGGCGATGAGCACCGCATCAATATCCGGCCGGGCCAGCACCTCGCGGAAGTCGGTGTAGGTTTCGCAGGACTTGTAGTTACCCTTCGCGTAAACCTCAGCGTAGTGGGCATTGACCTTCTGGCAGGCGTTCTCGCGGCGCTCGCGCCAGACATCGCAAATGGCCAGCACCTGGACGTCCTTGCGTCCGGCATAGCCGCCGGCGACGTAGGTCCAGGCACCCCCCAACAAATGACCGCCCCCCTGCCCTCC
>Ga0118677_10010774_pt1 | contig 13882 bp, 5 predicted proteins | sample AliMusrvi5mmetaG_FD_86154 | JGI IMG/M metagenome (GOLD analysis project Ga0118677, IMG submission 86154) | reverse complement strand
GGTGACGCGTGACGCGTGACAAAAATCATGATACATGAAAAATACCCATCACGCCTCACGCGTCACCCGTCACGCGTCACGCGTCACCCGTCACGAATTTTCCGTCACGAATTTTCCGTCACGCATCACCCGTCACGCATCACCCGTCACGCGTCACGATTCCCCCCCCTGTTAAAAAAAAATAAAAAAAAATCACTCTGGTTATACAAATGATTTTTTTTCATATTTTTGGAAGCTTGTCTTAGTATGTAGTGTAGTTTATTAGTGTTTTTAAGCTAACAAATACCATGTCATATGAGCATCCCTTCTCCCTGCAACTTCCCCCGCAACTACGAGAACATTACCTCTATATATTTTCCCGGGAATTTTTTTTTATTAACCAAACACAAAACCAAAAATCATGAGAAAACTTTTCACTTTGTTAATCGCATTGTCCTTCTGGGCTATGAGCTCATGGGCGCAAACTGCAATTATCGGTACCGGTACTTCAACCACGAACGGGTCAACAGCCGACCCGGTCGAAAGGTACTATAATTATGAACACTTCCAGATTGTTTACACTGCGGCTGAATTGAGCACGGCAGGAATGGTTGCAAATTCCAACATCACCGCCCTGGGATTTTCCATCTCCGAGTCGGCGGCTTCCCTTGCCAATTTTTCCATCGACATGGGGCTTACTGCCCTGGCGCTTCCCCCGGTTACAACCGGACTGGTTAATGTCAAACCTGCCTTTACCTACACACCGGTCGTTCAGACTGCCGGAAACTTTGACATGATCACCCTGGCCACACCTTTTTTGTGGGATGGCACCTCCAACATCGTGGTGAACACCTGCACGGGGTCAAACCCGTTTACTACTCCTTACGGGGGATTAAGGTACACCGCCACCACCACCTACATGACCAAATACCTTCGCACGGATGGTACAAGCAACTGTGCGACCACGGTTTCATCCACTACTTACAACAGACCCAACATCCGGTTTGACTATGTCCAAAGCGGCGCCTGCTCAGGTACCCCGCAACCCGGCAATACCATCGCTTCCTCCAACCCGGCTTGTTCAGGCGTCAATTTTTCATTGTCGGTCCAGACCATTCCTACGGGTTCAGGCGTTACTTATCAATGGCAATCGTCTCTCACCGGTGGGGCTCCCTGGACCAATTTAGGCACCAGCGCTTCAATTTCCGTTTCACAAACTGTTGCAACCTGGTACCAGTGCGTTGTGACCTGTTCGGGCAACTCCGGCACTTCCACACCGGTACAGGTTACCATGAACCCGTTTTATAACTGCTATTGTTCTTCATCTGCTTCTACCACCTACGATGAAGAAATTCTCAACGTAACGCTCGGAACCCTGAACAATACGTCCACCTGTACAACACTGGCACCAGGTGCCGGTTCGGTACTGAACGAATACAGCAACTATGTGGGTTTTGTCACCCCTGCCGATTTGTCGAGAACCACTTCTCCTGCTTTCAGCGTTCAGGTTGGAACCTGTGGAGGAAGTTACAGCAATTGTGTTGCAATTTTTATTGACTTCGACCAGAGTGGTTCATTCAGCGCTGCCGAGGAGGTTTATGTCTCTTCTACCTATACTTCCGGTCCCCATTTCGAAACAGGGTTTATTACGATCCCTGCCAACGCCGTATTGGGAAACACCCTGATGCGTGTGGTAAATGTAGAGACCACCTTGCCGTCAGGCATTTCAGCCTGCGGCACTTACAGCTATGGCGAAACAGAAGATTATGTGGTAAATATCACTGCTGCGCCACCGTGTCCTCCACCTGCCGCCCTGCTTGCCACAACCACCGGCTACCAGGCCAATCTTTCCTGGACCGAAACAGGTACTGCTACCTTGTGGGACATCGAATGGGGCCCGACACCCTTTACCCCGACAGGCACTCCTACCATATCAGGACTTACCGCAACCCACACCACCCTTACCGGTCTGACCCCATTAACCGGTTACGCCTATTATGTACGGGCTAACTGCGGCAGCGGTTACTTAAGCACCTGGTCGGGACCCAAGACCTTTACCACGACCGTATCCTGCCCGGCCCCGACACTGCCGGTTGCATCGGCCCTTACCACATCAGGCGCTACACTCGACTGGACTTCAAACGGTCTTGAGTCCGCCTGGGACATTGAATACGGCCCTGCAGGCTTTGTAGCCGGCAGCGGAACCGGGTATACCGAAATCCTGGGCACTTCAACAAAGCCATACATCCTGACAGGGCTTAACCCGGCAACCGTGTATGACTTTTATGTACGTGCTGCCTGCGGTGTGGGCGATGTGAGCTTATGGTCGGCAAAGGGAGCATTTACCACAGTCTGCTTTGCTGTCTCAACATTCCCATGGAACGAAGGATTTGGAGGAATGGTAACCGTTGGTTCCAAGATCCTTCCCCCATGCTGGTCGTATGAAAATGTAGTTGGTACAAGTGGTCCGGTTTCATCGGCCACAACAAGATCCTATTACGGACCCAATACCGGCACCCATTTCATTTATACCTATTATGGCACAACAACCTGGGTATTCATGCCAAACATGCAGTTGACCGCCGGCACTTCCTACGACTTCTCATTTTATATGATGAATAAGGTTGTGACCAGCCCGGTCAACTTCCTGATGGATGTCGCCTATGGCTCAAACAACACTTCTGCCGGGATGACCAATGTGCTTGCCACAGGGATTGTGTGCAATAACTCCACCTATTCCTTGTTTAAATAGACGTTGCTGACCCGCCATCGGTCCATCCCAGGGTGGCCTGGAAGCCGTCAGGAGCTGCTGTAAGTGCAAAAGGAACAGGGCAGGGAGGGGTTAAATCCAACGTGAAATCGTCAAAACTGACATATTAAAAAACCCTTGCTAGCTGAGCGTAAGATATTTATGCCGATATTTGATCTTACAAGTGCAAGGATATCTGAAAAAAGCCCTCAAAAAGAGTGCACCAACACCAAAATATGTTAGCCCGACCCAACTTTTGTTGGATGGTTTCCAGACCCCATTTGATCAGACACTCAATCCAGCGAACCGCTGGGTTGTTCTGGCGCACCTGATCCCCTGGTATGAAATCTGTAACCTGTACCTTAAACATGTCGGCATCAGTAGCACGGGTCGTCCGGCATTAAGCCCTCACGTGGTTATCGGCTCATTGATCATAAAACACATGTGCAACCTCGACGACCGCGAGGCAGTAGACCAGATGTCTGAAAACATTTACATGGAGTACTTTCTTGGTTATTCAAGTTTTACCAATGAAGCCCCATTCGATGCCTCGTTGTTTGTTGAGTTCCGCAAACTGCTGGGCATGGAGAACGTCAATGCCATCAACGAAAAAATCGTGGCATTAAAAACGCATGTCGAAGAATTGAAAAAGTCGACACCGTCTCCCACTGAACAGGAAACTGCTGACGAAAGAGATGACGAACCACCAGAAAACAAAGGCAGGGTAATTTTTGATGCTACTGCTTGTCCACAAGACATTGCTTATCCAACCGACCTGAACTTGCTTTCGGAAGCACAGGAGATGTCGGAGACTTTGATCGATCAACTTCATGACCCAATTTTGCATGAGGACAAACCCAGAACGTACCGTAAGATTGCACGCAAACGCTATCTGAATAGAGCCCAGAAGAAGAACAAATCCCGCAAGGCTATCCACAGAGCAGTAGGCGGGCAATTGGGATATCTCAAAAGTAACCTTGCTTCAACAGATCGACTGCTGGAGGCTTATCCAAAGATCCCCTTGAAACCAAAATTCGACAAGTACCTTTTTGTGATAAGCACACTTTATGACCAACAGCGCGAGATGTTCAAATCCCTTGAGCACCGCATTGATGACCGTATTGTGAACATCCACCAGCCCCATGTACGCCCCATCGTGCGTGGGAAAAGCCAGGCAAAGGTTGAGTTTGGGGCTAAAATCCTCGTCTCCGTGATTGATGGCATATCCTTTCTTGATGAGCTAAGCTGGGATGCGTTTAACGAAGGGAACCACATGATGGATTATGTGGAGCAATACCGAAGGCAGTTCGGATTTTATCCACGTGAACTACTTGCCGACCAAATCTACTGCACCCGTGCCAATCGTGCTTCATTGAAGGAGAAAGAAATCAAACTCCTGGCTAAGCCACTTGGCAGGGCTTCGGCAGTGAAAGTTCAATTAAGTCCGGGGGAGCGCAATCCAATCCTAGGCAAGTTTGGGCAGGCTAAAACAGGATATGTTTTAGACCGCATCAAAGCTAGGCTGCAAGGAACAAGCGAAACGTGGATTGCCTGCATCATTTTGGTGCTCAACCTGGTCAAATTGACCGGGGTGGGCATCCCATGTCTTGTTGGCAGGATGGCCGGTAGTTTTTCAGCATGGTTACCAGAAATGATATTAAACCGATTTGCTGACAGTAATTGCTGCCAAATTATTTTGAGGCTGGAGATGTGGCAATCTCAGCAAGTTAAACCAAGATGGGTGGATTGAGTTTCTCAGCAGACCCTAACTAAAAGAAACGCTTCAAATTGATTAAATCCAAGTTTGGAAAAGATATGAATAAGGCCGTTAACCATGGAATTTCAGCCTCTTATGAAAATTTTAAAGAAAGAAATTCAAAATTATTTCGTGAAGCACGCACATATGACCGCGAATTGCTTATGACAACAGGATGAAAAAAGATCACTTCGAACTGTCAATATCCAATGTGCATGGGAGGTAAGTTTGCATCGGTCTCAAATCACCTTTTCAGTGATTTCACAGCAAGCAAACTGATAAGTCCCAGTAAAATAAGACCCGAAAGGACAAATGCCCACACATTGATAACCCTCGACTCCACAACCATCGAATAATCCTCCAGCAGGAATGCCATTGGAAAGAGATCCCAGGCAACTCGGTTGCCACTCAGCGCAGATGAATTTGTAACGGTGATCAGCCCGGGCATTTCGGCCTCATTATGGAAATCCTCCATACCCATCAGGTTTTCGAGGAACCTGGATTTCCGGTCAAACTCCCGGAACAAAGGCGGCTGAATCTCTTTAAGCCGGTCCACCGTGCTGTTGCCTGTCCACCTCCGTAATGAATCAATAAACATCCCGGCATCGTTAGAGCTCCATTGCGAAAGGGCGGTCCTGATCCTGCCGTGGAATTTCCCGACCATTTTTGCATCCAGGTTCGGATCATTCAGTTTGCGAATTCCCCCGGCAAGGATGTTTTCAACCTCGGCGGTTGCCGATTCGACAAGGTATGTCATCGCTTTATCTTCTGCATCCTTCATTTTAATGCTGTCGGATGAACTCCGGATGGCATGTTTGCGGGTCAGCCAGAGTATATCTTCAGGTGTCAGATGGCCTTTATAAGGAAGGGCGGTAAATGGATTGGCTGCGGGGTAAACTTCCTTATATTCGAGATATGAATAAAAGAACCCGAACCTTTTCGTGATATCGATATGGTGCACGAGTTGCCTGAGCCAGCTGGTATCCCGGCCGATCTCAGTTTTCAGTTCTTCGCAATTCCTGTAGTGTTTTGTGTAGGCAACCAGGAACTTTCCTTTCCCCGAAGTATCCTTTTTCGATGTCATCGTCCATGAAGTGTCGACTGGACAAGGGAGTTCCTTTTTGAAGGCTTCCGACGAATCGCCGGAAACGGTGACAATGCGGGTGAAGCTGCCATCGTTGTTCACGGTGGTCCTGACAGTGATCTCCCTGCATGCGCTGAGGGCCATGATCATGACGGCCAGTCCAATAACCAGGTGTTGTGTTTTCATTTTTTGTTTCTTTGAACCAATTGTTTCTTATTATATGAAAAACAGCGGGAAGCATCTCCTTTTCCGGCTGACAGGAGTCGCTCAATCTCAGAAAAGGAGACACCGGCCTTGCTGATGTCGAAGGTTGAGGCCAATCGCAACGGGCCCGAATACCGGGAATCCGCATTGATCACGGTGAATTGCATTTCCAGGGCGCTGACCTTTTTAACCACATTGTACTGTTCGTATCCGAAAAGAAGAAAAAGGGCGACCGAAGCAGCGGCAAGCAGGCGCTGAAAGAGCAGCCAAACAACGGGTGTTTTCTGCGGGCACTTCAATATGGCAGACATGATGTTATCCGTGATCTCCCCGGGGTTCCGGGGCACCGGCTCCGATCGGCGGACCATCTCCATGAGTTCCCGGGCTTTCAGTGTATCCCTGTAAACCTGGCTGCACGCAGTACATGTATCAATATGCTTCCTGAGGCCGGCATCTGCCCGGACCTCCTCAAATATCATCCTCTCCAGGATTTCGTTGGCATCCCTGCAATTCATAGTATTCTCCTTTCTTTTTCCATCATCCTGAAAAGTTGCTCACGCACGCTCTTACGCGCATGGTAAAGGTTGCTTTTAACCGAGATTTCAGTGAGGTTCGTGATCGATTCCACTTCCTTCGACGCCATTCCTTCGATATCCCTGAGGATGAAAACAAGTTTCTGTTTTTCCGGAAGCATTTCTGCAAGTCCTTTGATCAGGATGGCCAGTTCGTGATTGTCGGCCGGGGTTACCGGGTCACACTGCTGCATTGCCCCAGTTGATTGAGATACCAGGTCAATCGGTATCATGGTGTGCCTGTGCATTGCCCGCAACCGGTCCGTCGACGTATTAGCCAGGATCCTGTACATCCAGGGGATGAACTCCCTGGAAGGATCAAAAGAACCGATCTTCTGCCAGATCTTGATGAAGCTTTCCTGGACAGCGTCTTTCGCCTCTTCTTCATTACCAAGGATCCTGAATGCGAACCGGTATGCTTTTTGCTGGTACATCTCCACCAGTTTTCTGAATGCCGTACGATCTCCGTTCCTTACGCACCTGATAATTTCCTGAAGATTCTCTGGTATCATTTTTGTTGTTCTGATATGATATATACGGTGAAATTAAGAAAAAGTAAAATAGACATCCATATGGTCAACCCGGATTTAAAAATATTGCAAAGTGTAAAATGCAAAGTCAAATGTTAAAATTATCCGTTTCTTTGCATTTTGAATTTGCATTATGAATTTTGAATTTCCCCCCATGACAGCCATCGATCACGATGCCACCTGTTTCCGGACATGAGCTTGATAAAACAAAGCATATAGGAAGCTTATACAAAGCTTATACAAAGCCTATGCAAAGCTTATACAAAGCTTATACAAAGCACGAATAAACATCAACCAAAATTCAATGAATTGTAATAAAACAGCGTTGTTTAATTGACAATTATTACATTTCCGTTAACCGTAAGTAATCCGTAATCATGCAGGATGGCATTGTTCCGGATTGTCAAATTTCCGTAAACGGTAACCGTGAACCCAAAATTTATGGTGAATGTAGATCCGTCAAGGACCATGTCATTGCATACCATGATGCTGGAGTTGACGATGCATGCATTGGGCGTACCTGTCGGGATGAGAACGCTTTCGGAACCTGTCGGAACCCCGCCTGGCGTCCAGTTGATCCCGTTGTTCCAATCTGTTGAGATACTCCCGTTCCAGGTCTTTGGCGGGGGTGAGAATTCGTAGGCTCCGATATCGGGAGGATTTCCCCGAATGCCCCCTGTGTAATCAGTGGTTATTGCGGGAACTGCAATGCCGGCGCCATCCAGGCCGGAGACTGACGGGTGAAGGTCGGTGGTGGAAACGAATCCCGGGTTTACCGATTTTGAATTTGCATCCTGGCCGGAAGCGGTTCTCCAGGCAGCAATATCCACCTGGTCGGTTGTATTCCAGATGGCCAGGGGTGCTCCCATCGTGAAAAGATCATTGTAATTGCTGGTGAATGTCCCCGTTATGGCTGTATTCCCGATGGCATAGTGTTTTCCCGTGCCGCCGATCCGGCTGTTATAACAGATGTTGTTCTTATGTGTCTCATTGGTGACATCTCTCTTGAGGTATCCATAACTACTGGAAACTCCTGAACATGTCCCTCCCAGGTAAATGCTGTTGAAATAGAGGAAAACATTATTTCCCGAATATCCGAAATCGTCAATACCCTTGTAAACATTGTTATTGGTGATTCCATGACCAAGGGAGATGAGATTGTTGGAAATTGTACAGGGTTGCGTGGCCAGGGCCGCCCCTGCATAATAGATCCCCGTGTTATCCTTGATTCCTGTTGAAGAAGATGAAGCGCCGCAACCCATGATCAGGTTAGCGTCAATGGTATATGTCAACCCGCTGCCAAGATAGATTCCCTGGAATTTACCAGGATTGACAGCTGTTTGAAGGATGTTTGAAATGATTGAATTTTTTATGGTGGCGCTGCAACTTGCCCCGCAGGATATCCCAATAACATCACCTGTGCCGGCTACCGTGATACTCCCGGGGGTTGACAAACTGCCGATCGTATTCCCTGTGGCTGTGCCCAGGTAGTGAACCCCTACTCCCAGGCATATTCCTATAAATGAACAGTTTCCTGTCGAGGTAAGGTTGATATTTTGTACCGTATTCCCCTGTACGGAGGTTCCTGTTCCCGATCCTGCATTCACATAGATCCCTTGGAAACTGCTGCTGTTTGAGTTCAACCAGGGAGTACCGCCGCAATAGGGAGCAGATCCACCGACATAGTTGCCGCTGATCAGGTTGCCATTTGAACTTGAAGAACCATAGAAAAGAATCCCGGTCTGGTAGGTAGAGGCAGTGAAGGTATTGAAGACATGATTATCTGTGATCGTCCAGTTATCACCATTTCCTGTTGAGGCCACATAAATCCCCTGCCCTTGAAAATTAAAGATCTGGTTGCCACTGATCGTGATTTCGGAATTGCTGCCCAGTCCACTTGAATAAATTCCAATGGCCGGTATGGCTGTTATATCACTTCTGTCGCGGATCACATTGTTCAGGATCACATTATGGTCATTACCGGTCCCTCCCGAATTGCTGAGGAACAGTATGTCACCGGAACCGGAGTTGGCATTGCACCCCTCGATCACCAGGTTCTTTAGTGTATCTATGGTTGCATCATTCTGGAAAGTGAAAACCGGGTAATTATTACTCGTATTCCTGAAAGTAAGGAAGTTTCCCACACCCGGATATTCGCCGTCAAAGATTACCCTGTCCGCCCCGTTTAACCGGATCAGACCGGCGGCAGATCCTGAAATCAGCTTATCGATCTTATCAAGAGGCCGGATTGTTAATTTAAACCCGGAACCTCCGTATTCTGTCCATTGATTCAATGCATTGGCACCATCTTCCGTAAGATCGGAAGAGATATAGGCAGTAACATTGCCGCTCACCCGGTTGTCATTGATCGCCTTGAACAACCCGCCGTTGCCGGTCAGGTTGGGATAAGGCCCAAGGGCTCCCACGATAATGGTGCCATTGAAATCGATGATGATCCTGTAGCTGTCGGGTGTGGTTGGAGGAACGGATGCATTTGGAGGATTGATACTGAATCCCCCGGCCCCTGATGACGGAATGCAACTCACATTGGGAACAGGTATATCCTGGTCCTGGGCAACAATATAGTAGGATACGTTGTCACCCCCGGCAACGCCTGCCCCGAATGTAAAGTGATAAACGTTTGCTCCGGAACAGGTAGCTGTTGACGACTGCCATGATCCCGAATTGATCCTCCAGTACAACACGGGCAATCCCGGTCCGGTTACCGGCACACCGGAAATATCGGTGATGGTTGCCAGGAGGTTCCTGGCTGAAGTCGAATCGGTATTCGCCAGTGAAGTATATACAATGAAGGGGCCGGACATATCAACACCGTTTTCATAAGCTCCCATCGAAGGGGGTGAGTTCCTGGTAACATCCAGGATATCATCGGGGAAGCCGGAGATGGTCTGACCGCCTCCCAGCACCAGCGATCCGAGTCCGGGCCTGAGGTCGTTGATGCCGGCGAAGTAAGGGTCGGCAGATAATGAGTTTGCGTCTTTTCCTGTAGCACTTTTCCAGTTGGCCAGTGTGATCCTGTCGCCGCCAAGATATCCTACGGCACCCTGCGAACCGGTCGGGAAATAATCGTTGTAGTTGATATCAGTGAAACAGGTAGCCGGTGCAAATGAATAGATGGCATAATTTCTTGAAGTTGTGGACGGATTGTAGGTGTTGATGTCGGCATTTCTGAAGATATTATCCTTCAGGGTGATATTGGTGCCCGATGAGCCGTTCAACAGAAACGCCGTGGAATAACATGCACTGGAGTTGCTTACAGAGCCATAAATGGAAATGCTGTTGAAATATATGTTGAGACCCCCTGTTGTCCCGTCGATGAACATCCCGACATTGGAGGTGGAGGGGGATAACCCAGGCCCCCCCAGGATCTCACTGACGACATTGTTTGAAAATGTCAGGTTGCTTGAAGCTGTGCCGGTATTGACGTATATCCCCTTGCTGATGGTCGTGCTTTGATTCTGAACCGTTTTTACGGTATTCTTGTTAAAAACAGACGAGACGACCCCATCGATGATCGACATCCCGTAGACAGGCATGTAAGGCGCAACAATATTGAATATGGTATTCTTTGAGATGGTGGCCCCGGTAACGTAAGAAAGGTTGATCCCGTAATTGGTCACATAATTCGCCACGGTGGCCGACCCGATGCTGTTTTGAACGATCTGGAGGTTATCATCTAATCCTGCCCAGGAGGCCACCACGCTGATTCCGTAATAGGCCCTGGAAATGGAATTATTCCGGATCACCAGGTCATCATTATCATCTCCTGAATTTCCTATGGTTGTGCCGGATCCGGCATAAATGCCGAAGGTTGTATAAGGGTAGCCCGACCCTGTCGCAATTGTACAATTTTTTAATGTTATGAACCTGGAGCCGGCACCGGTTCCTGTGCTGCCTATCCAGACTGCCGCTGTGGTGCTGCCTAAAAGGGTATTGGTGATGCTCAGATTCCGGTCGTTTCCCCCGCTGTTCGATCCGTCGATGGTAATGTATTTTGCCCCGTTGAATTTGATGACCGAAGTGAGGGAGGAGCCGCTGATGACCACAGAGACTCCTGCTGCCGGACGGATGGTGAGCGTGGTGCCGGGACCGGCATAGGTATTCAGACCAAAAACAATGGGAAATGTTTCGGAAACGGAATAATCGGGATCCGTAAGCTCGAATGTGATGTTGCCGTTTATGCAGTAACTGGAGTTGTTATAGGCGGCAGCAGCTGCCGTGAGGGTTGCATAAGTCTTTCCGGCCCCGACCTGGACCGTTCCTGAGAGGATGTTCAATACCGTATAGTTGTATGGAGCAGTCGGTGGTGAAGTGACGTTATTCACATCTGTGGCTACCATGCCGGGACCGGGGTTGGAGCAAATATTCATGGGTGAATAGACATCCTGTGCGATGACATAATAGTAAACCATATCTGGGTTTGCGACGCCTCCCATATCGGCTGTCACGATGGTAAATGACCATGTACCGTTTTTCCCGTCCCCTGAAAGCAAGGTGCCCGGCTGGGAGTGCCATGCGGCCGAATTTTTTTTGTAATATATCCTTGGTACAAGTGAACCGGATACCGGCACACCGCTCGCGTCGGTAATTGTTCCGGTAACGACCCGGTCGGCGTTTGTACACGAGTTGGCAAGCGGGGTGTAGGTGATCGCAGGGGCTGAAATATCTGCAATGATAAAATTTCCTTCATCGGCACCGATGTCCGGCGCTGATCCTGTTCCGGAATAACCCGTTTCACCCTGCCGGATGTTCCCGTCATAATCATCGGTAATTGCCAACGGGCTGGTGATCCGTATGCCCGCGCTTTCGCATTGTGTCGGGAGGGTCGTGGAGATATGAATATCGTAGGGTTCGGTCGAGGTGTTGACAAAGGGGGTGCTTTCAGTGATGGAAAAGGCATCCCGCGGGGCCACCCTTGTTTTAAAGCTCGCCAGGGTTTGATCTGAATTTGTGCCGTCGTAACAGATCAGCCGGTATAAACCGGGTGTACCCGCATAAAAATTGTTGTTATTCGAGGTGGAAGAATAGCTGGTAAGGGTGGTGCTGCTTCGCCTGTATGCACAGGTATATCCTCCCCCGTTCGGGATGGATGTATTGATGAAAATGTTATTTCTCAGGTCGACCGTGGCGGCAGTATTGACATAGATGGCTGAAGTCCCGAAGGTTGCGCCGGTACTGTTTGTGTTCAGGTAAACCGTGTTATAATAAACATCAGCTATTCCGGTTGCCGACACATTTATCCCGGAAACTGCCGTAGCGGAGGTGGAATTTTGAGCTTTAAGGTCGGTAATAAAATTATCATAAACATATTTTGTCCCTCCTGCCAGGTTAATTCCGTCAACTGTGCCGGATGTATTTCCGAAGCCTGAAACGGTATTGTAGAGGTTACTTACGGAGTTTTTACAGATTGTGGTAGTGAAATTTCCGGTGGCTTTGATCCCCATGATATAACACACATCGGCACTGGTCGAGCCCCAGATATTGTAAACCTTATTTCCCGAAACAGTACTGTTCCCGCTCTCCAGGATCCCGTAATAAGAGCCGGTCAGCCCGAAATTATCCACCAGGTCAATATGGAGATCGTGGATCTGGTTGTTGATGATCTGGCCCATCCCGCTGATGCCGGTATTGACGGCCCTGGAGTTTGCCGAGATATTATAGACCTGGTTGTTCTGGACAATCTTGGTCCCGATGCTCCCGGTCTTGATAATATTACTGTACCCATTCTGGCTGCCACTTGCCGATGCAGTGCAATTTCTTATGATATTATTGCTGAATGTTTCGGTGGATGAAGATGTATTATAGCTGTGGATTCCGTAAAAATTAGAAGTCGTACAATTCCCGTTCAGGGTTAAGTTTTCCAGGATATTGTCATGGCAGTTAACATTCTGACCTGCGCATCCGATCCCATCCTCCAGGATGGTTTCACCATTATAAATGCTTGAGTTTCCCGTAAGGGTCAAATTGGAAAGGTGATTGTTTCCCACATTTAAATTACCCGTTGTAACGGCAGATGAAAATATTCCATAAAAATTCGGGGCATAGCCGTTGGCGGTAACAGATGAAATTGTATTGTTGTTGATATTAACCGTTGCAGCATCTGCAGTGTTATTAATACAATATACCGAACTGGGGAAGGAACAGCTGGTGATGGTGTTATTACTGATATCAACCACGTTTGAGGCTGCAGTTGCCCCGATCCCGTTGAAGATTACATAAGATGCATAACCCAGAGTGCATTGCAAGGAAAGCGTGTTATTTCCAATTGTTACACTGGCGCTTAGCCCCGATTCCGCATTGATCCCATAAAGCGGGCCCTGGGGCGCATATCCTGAACCATTATTGTTATTTATGTTGTTATAAGAAATGTTCAAACCCCATTGATTAATTGCCCGAATTCCTGCTGTTGAGGAATTGGTGGACCCTCCCCCATAATTTAAAATCGAATTTCCTGTCAGGGATGAGGATCCCCCCGCATCGTTCCCGTTATCGCCCAGGTCGAATGGCGTTGCCGCAATGGAACCTGTCATGGCGATCCCGTAATTGCAGTTCTGAAGGAGGTTTGTGTAGAATTTGTTGTAGGAATTGGTCCCGGCGGGGGAAAAGGGGGCAAATGCGGAAGTGGCTGCAGTTGGAGTGGAATTGATTACCAGGATACAAACCGATCCTTCCACCATGGGAGAGGTTCCCGCTACATTGTTCACCCGGTTCAGGGTGATGGTGCAGTTCTTTATGGTGTTGTATTGTGATCCGTCATAGGCTGTATTTCTGAAAAAACCATAGCCATATTCCATCGTAGCCGGGTTGGCGGTATTCGGATCAAAAAGATCAATACCGTTGATGGTCACCCAGTCGGATCCCTGGAAACTCCATATCCCGTCGGGTGTTGCCGAGGAAGGTGTTGCCGATCCAGCGTACGCAGTGATCTTCGGGTTGGCCCCCGACCCGTTTTTCTGGAAAACGATTGGATTTGCCTGGGTGCCTGTT
>Ga0118677_10010772_pt1 | contig 13885 bp, 2 predicted proteins | sample AliMusrvi5mmetaG_FD_86154 | JGI IMG/M metagenome (GOLD analysis project Ga0118677, IMG submission 86154) | reverse complement strand
CGGCCGCGTGTCTAACCGCAATCCGTCCTACTACCGTGGCCCGCAGGATCCGGCCCACCCGTATTATCACTTGGGTTTCCGCGTCGCCCTCCCGATCCATGCCGAAGCGCGTCCTGTTACGAAACCCACCCCGGTCCAAAAAACCGAGCGCAATGGTCCGCCCCAGGGCGGCAGACAGGCAGCCGGACCCAATTCGAAGGCACCATCCGTACCCGCTCCATCCGTTCCGAAAGCCGGCTTTGTTCTGCGCAGTCCGGAAGTCGCCGACGGTGGCATGTTGCCCAAGGATTACACGGGCGATGGATCGTCCGCCACCTTGCCGCTCGCATGGAGCGGAGCCCCGCCGGAAACCAAGAGTTATGCCTTGATCATGCACCATATTCCCGGACCGGGCGGCGAGCCCAAGTGGTATTGGGTGATCTATAACATTCCGGCCTCAACCACCACGCTCCCGCGCAATGTTCAAAACGTCGGGATTCTAGGCAGCAACAGCGTCAACAACCGTGGCGGATACGCGCCACCCCATTCCAAGGGCCCGGGTCCGAAAACCTATATTTACACGCTTTATGCCTTGTCCTCCGCGCCCCAGCCCAATGTCCCGCCAGGACAGGTCAGTCGCGATGTCCTGCTCGCCGCGATGAAAGACCGCATCCTCGCCACAGCGGAACTGCATGTCGTCTATTCGCGCCCGGAAGGTGCCACCGATCAGGGTGGTCAGGAACGCGGTGATAGGCAACCGCGCGACCCTCAGGACGATACCCGTCCGCCACCCCCGCGTGACGAAACCGGGCGCGTCAATCCGCCCCCACCGCGCGATGCGCAAGCACCGGTTGAACCATCCGCCCAAGGAAAACAGCGCCCGCAAGAAGGTGCTCAAGGCGTTCGTCAGGGTGGCGGTCAGGGTGGCGGCGGAAAACAGATGCCCGAGAACAAGCTGCCCGTTTCTCCCAATCAAGGACAGACAGTGGGCCTCTTTCAGAATACGCCGAAGGCATGTCCAGGTTATACGCTCATGGCCCCGAAACACAACATGGTTACCTATCTGTTGGATAACAATGGGAAAATCGTTAACACTTGGAAAAGCGAATACGAGCCGGGCCAATCCGCCCACCTCCTGCCCAATGGTCACCTGTTGCGGGCCGGCATGCTCAAGGTTCAGGGCGGCACCGGCGGCGGCGAAGGCGGCCGCATCGAGGAGTTCGACTGGAGCGGGAAGCTGATTTGGGAATTCGATCACGCCACCCGCGACTACCAATTGCACCACGACATCAAACCGCTCCCCAACGGCCACGTTCTGGCCCTGATGGTGGAACGCAAAACGCTCGAACAAGCTGTCGCCGCCGGTTTCACCGCGGATCAACTCCGTGATGGCTACCTCGTGCCCGATGCCGTGGTGGAAATCGAACCGATCTATCCGAAAGGCGGCAAAATCGTCTGGGAATGGCATGTTTGGGACCATCTGATCCAAAACAGCGACCGTACCAAGGCGAACTTTGGTGAAGTCGCCGCGCATCCCGAGTTGATCGATGTCAAATGCAACGGTCGCGCCACCCCCGCGTTCTGGAACCACATGAACTCGCTCGCCTACAACCCGAAGCTCGACCAGATCGTGCTCAGCGCGCGCGGATGCAACGAGATCTGGATCATTGACCACGCCACCACCACCAAGGAGGCCGCCGGCCACAGCGGTGGCAAGCAAGGCAAAGGTGGCGACCTGATTTACCGTTGGGGCAATCCGGTCGCCTACGGACGCGGCACATCTAACGACCGCCAGTTGATCCAACAACACGACGCGCAATGGGTTTCAGATGGAGACCCCGGCGCGGGCCACATCACCATTTTCAACAATGGCTACGAACGCGGTTGGTCGAGCCTCGAAGAAATCGTCCCGCCGGTGGATGCCACGGGATCCTATCAACTCGCAGCCGGCAAGGCCTACGGCCCTGAAAAACCGGTCTGGCACTACGAAGCGAAAAACCGCACCGATTTCTTCTCGTCCGAAATCTCCGGTGCCCACCGCCTACCTAACGGAAACATGCTGATTTGCGCCGGAGTGATCGGCAACCTGTTCGAAGTCACTCCCACCGGTGAAACCGTCTGGCAATACGTCAACCCGATGGTGCGCGGCGGCATCCTCGCGCAGGGAGAAAACCCGGGCAAGGACATGCGCGGTCACCTTTGGAACGCCGTCTTCAAAGTCCACCGCTACGCCCCGGACTATCCGGGCTTGAAAGACAAAGATCTAACACCCAAGGGTGTCATAGAACTCCCCGCCTCCCAAAAAGGCAAAACCGGCCTCGACAACATGGTCGAAGAACCCCGTGGCAACCGCGAGCGACCGGGTGCGGGAGACTCCACCAAAGAGCCCCCAGCCGGGGGTGGCGGTCAAGGCCGTGGACGTCAAAGTGGCGGCCAAGGCGATCGTCCACCCCGGAACTAACAACCATAGAGGGGGGAGTTCATGAAAATTCCGCTGCTGTGTTTGTTTCTGGCAGGTAGCCTGACATGCAGGCTTCAGGCGGCACCTACGTCCTTTGACGGCAACATCGTGCTCGGTTGCCCGAACACATCCGCAGTCAAGGCAAGCATCTTCAGTCCAGACCAGAATGGCAGCATAACCCTCAGTTATGGCACGTCATCCGGCACATATACCAATCAAACCCCGACGGGAGTCATCGCAGCGGGAATCCCGTTGCTGCTGAACCTGTCCGGTCTGAGCGCTGATACGCAATACTATTACCGACTGGATTTTCAAGCCGCCGGAGAAAGCGAATTCAGCCATTCTGACGAGCACACTTTCCACACCGCGCGCACCGCTGGAAGTCCGTTCACTTTCACCCTCCAGGCGGACTCCCACATGGACGTGGAGTCCGACCTCAACATCTACCGTCAAACCCTCGCCAACGTCGCAGCAGGAACCTCCGATTTCCACATCGATCTGGGTGACACCTTCATGTGCGAAAAGCACTCCGCGCCGCTCACCGCAGTGGTTCAACCGGCGGCAGACGCGGCCACGGTCGATGCGAGATATATCTATGAGCGTGCCAACTTCGGCCTCATCACCCATTCGGTGCCGCTGTTCCTGGTCAACGGCAATCACGAAGGCGAGGCCGGTTGGCTCAACGACGGATCCGCTAACAACCTGGCCATCTGGACCACTCAGGCCCGCCGGCGGCTTTTTCTCAACCCAATACCCGATGCATACTATGGCGGTGACACCTATCAGGAACCCATCGTCGGCGAGCGCGCGTCATGGTATGCCTGGCAGTGGGGAAACGCCCTGTTTGTCGTGCTCGATCCCTACTGGAAAACCCCGATTCCAGCCAGTAACGACCCATGGAACATGACCCTCGGCGACCGCCAGTATCAGTGGCTCCAGCAAACACTTGCCAACACCACCGCCACCTTCAAATTCGTCTTCGTGCATAACCTGGTCGGTGGACTCGACGGCCAAATGCGTGGCGGCATCGAGGCGGCTCCATTCTACGAGTGGGGCGGGCTTAACACGGACGGCACCCCGAGTTTCACCACCAAGCGGCCCGGATGGGCGATGCCGATCCACCAACTGCTGGTGCAACATGGCGTGACCGCCGTATTCCACGGACATGACCATTTGTATGCCAAACAACAACTCGATGGCATTATCTATCAGGAAGTGCCGCAACCGAGTTGCATGAACTCCCAGAATGGCCCGGTTCTCGCCACCGATTACCACTACGCAAACGGAACCATCCTCAGCAGCTCGGGCCACCTCCGTGTCACCGTGAACGCAGACCACGCCACCTCCCAATATGTGCGGACATGGCTGCCAGCCAACGAAACCGCCACCCGGAAAAACGGCCAGATCGACGACACCTGGAGCGTCGGCGCGCCAGGCTGGCCCACCGCTTCATTCACCTTCACCCCCACCGCTCCAATTGGCAGCCAGGCCGTTGTTTTCACCGACTCTTCCACCGGAAACCCCACCGCATGGTCGTGGAATTTCGGCGATGGCACGACTAGTTCACTCCAAAACCCAAGCCATATCTATCAAACAGCCAACACCTACACCGTCAGTCTGACAGTCAGCAATACCACAGGCGCACATACTTTTAGCCGCACCCTGACCGTGACACCAAATGTCGCTCCCGATTTCACTTTCAGTCCATCCGCACCGCTGGCCGGCCAGACGGTCGTCTTCACGGATACCACCACGGGAAATCCCACGACCTGGTCATGGAACTTCGGCGACGGCCAGAAGAGCGCGCTGCAACAACCCAATCACATCTATTCTGCTGCCGGCACCTACACCGTCACCCTCAAAGCCAGCAACGCAACAGGATCCAAATCCGTGAAGCGACCGTTGACCGTGGGTCAGGCACCCGGCATCACCGACTTCACCGGTAACATTGTCCTCGGCTGCCCGACTGAATCCTCGATCAAGGCTAACATCTTCACCCCTAACCAAAGCGGATCGTTCTATCTCGCTTACGGCACAACATCCGGCACTTATGATACCCAGACCGCCATCAACACCCTCGAGGCCGCTACCCCGACGGAGCTTTCACTCAGCGGTCTGTCACCGGACACACGCTATTACTATCAGCTCTACTTCCGCGCCACCGGCGAAACCAGCTTCACCCATACCGTTGAATACACGTTCCATACTGCGCGCCCCGCCGGCAGCACATTCACCTTTTCCATTCAGGGCGACTCCCATCCCGAGCGGGCCAACACCCAGTTCGATCCATCCCTCTACGCCCGGACGCTCCAAACCGCCGCCACCGACAATCCCGATTTCTATCTAACTATTGGCGATGATTTCAGCGTGGACAACCTCGATCCCGCAACCGTAACCGCAGCCCAGGTGACCGAACGCTACACCATCCAACGGCCGTATCTTGGCTTGATAGGCCGCTCCGCCCCGGTCTTCCTCGTCAACGGCAACCATGAACAAGCGGCCCGCTACCTGCTGGACGGCACACCTGACAATGTAGCCGTCTGGGCGCAGAACGCCCGCAACTCACATTTTTCACAACCGTCTCCCGACGGATTTTACACCGGAAATCCGGAAGTGATCCCGTATATCGGCCTGCTCAAAAATCACTATGCGTGGACGTGGGGGGATGCCCTGTTTGTGGTGATCGATCCCTACTGGGCCTCACCCACCTGTGTGGACGACCCATTCGATGGAGGACCCAAGCGGACCAACCTCTGGGATATCACCCACGGCGACTCGCAATACCAGTGGCTCAAAACAACCTTGGAACAAAACCACTCGAAATTCAAGTTTGTGTTCGCCCATCATGTATTGGGAACAGGCCGGGGTGGAATCGAACTGGCGGGTTCGTATGAATGGGGTGGCAACAACAACAATGGCACCCCGGGGTTTGCCGGAAACCGGCCCGCGTGGGCCGCCCCCATCCATCAACTGATGGCGGCCAACCACGTGTCGGTCTTCTTTCAGGGGCACGACCACATCTGGGCCAGGCAGCAACTGGATGGCGTTACCTATCAGACACTTCCCGAACCCGCCGACCCTAACTACTCGCTCTTCAATAACGACGCCTTCCTGACCGGTGACAAGTTCCCCAATACCGGTTATACCCGGGTTAACGTGGCGCCGTTCAAGGTCACAGTGGACTATGTCCGCACCTGGCTGCCGGCGGACGAGGGGCCGGATCGGATCAGCGGCAGCACGGTGTTCAGCTACACGCTCCACCCCCCGGGCGAAACCGTGGGAGATGGCATTCCCGACTGGTGGCGGACTCAATATTTCGGTGGCGACGGCACAACCACCAACGCCGATTCCGCCGCCACGGGCGACCCGGACCATGACGGCGTGGACAACCTCCACGAATATCTGGCGGATACCAACCCGAGTGACGCTCATTCGTGTTTCCAAATTCTGAGCGTGGCGAAATCCTCCAGATTCGCCGTTAGCTTCCAATCCTCCGTAGAACGCAAATACACCCTCTACTCCACGACCGATCTAACATCCGGCACATGGACTGCAATCCAGTCGCAAAGCAACATAGATGGCAGCGGCGGCGTGGACACGCTTGCCGATCCCGCGCCGCCATCCACCCGCTGCTTCTATCGTGTCGGCGTGCAATTGCCGTGATCCATTCGACTCCCCACATCCTGTTAACCATCCAATGAAAGGGTCGTGTTTCCGGCGCGTCCGCACACATGATCCACGCAAGCCCGAACCGCAGGGTCATCCAACCACCACATGCGGAAATGCCGCATGAATCAGGAACAAGCCACAACAAGAAACCAAAACCGCAATTTTTTTCGCGTCTTCATTATGTCTTAAGGTTGGCTGTCGTAAAGTCGCCTCATGAAAGCGAATGCCGTCATCCACGAGCACCCGCACCGACCGCTCTCCAGTGGTCAATGGACATGAAACAAAAAGAACGACAGCAATCATATCAACCCCGATCCACACGATGAAAACGAAATATATCATCAGCACGCTGACACTCGGCACCTCCATATGCATTCTCACCGCACAAGACGGCAATCCGCCACGCGACGACCGGCGCCCGCCACCGCGCGAGGCAAACCCCAACGAACCCGGCAACGCCCGCGGCGAGGACCGCCAGAGACCGGAGGATGCATTGACAAACGCCCAAAAGGAACAGGTGAAAACCATCCTCACCAAGTATGACGCAAGATCACTCACGGCCGATCAGGCGAAAGCCATCCACGAGGCATTCCGCCAAGCCGGTTTGCGCGGTGGCCCGACCTTGAATGACACCGTCAAGGCGGCCGGATTTGATCCCGACAAGCTGCGTGACCTTGCGCCGCCGCCGGATCAAAACCCACAGGGAGACGCCAGCCCGCCCCGTCCTGAGGATCCGCAACCTCCACAAGCCGACCCCCGCCTCACCCCACAAGCACAACCCGACACGCAAGGCCAGGACGCTGGAAAACCACAGGCAAAAGGACCACGCGGGCAAGGGAATGAGCCACGTGGCCAAGGCCAATACTCCATCGAACAGGCGGTTTCGGATCGTGCCCAACTTACCACCATCGCCTTTGACGGGTTGGCCTTCCTCACCGGCGACTTCGGGTGCAACACGTTTTTGCCACCGGGCAAGGTGGCGGATTTCTGCGGCTTTCAATACATGCGCGACGTCGACACCAACCAGTTGGGCCACAACACGTCGTTTGTACCACGCGCGGCTAACAACATGCTCTATATTCTGACTGACGCGCAGAAAGCAACACTCGTCGCCCTGGCGCTGGAGCAGGAGAAGATGCTCACCTCGTTTGTGGAGAAGCGCTTCCCGTTGATCAAAGGATTCTGCCGCCAGCTTGAGGGAGACATCCCAAAATCGAGCGCCGGCCTCAACCGCGAGGCGGTGATGCAATACACCGCCAAAATCTATGAGATCGACGGCCTGTTGAGCTACCGGCGCGCCGAAGTGCTCGGCGGCATCGTTCGCCATCTAACAGAACGACAGAAGGCAGCCCTCACCAAGATGGCTTTCAACAATTCCGCGACCTGGCCGGAACTCGAAGATCAGGTGGACAAGAAGAGCCTGTCGCAAACCGCCCATGTGGCCGTCATGACCTACGCCAGTGAGATGTTCAGTTGGTATGCCGGCAACGTCGAGGCCGACGTGTATTTCTGCCCCGAACGCCACGCGACTTACTTCGGATCATTCTACATGAAGGACATTCCGGCCATGGGCAATGCCAACTACTCGATCAGCACCTCGTTGACGGGCGACAGCGGCGAGGCATTTCTCGCTGCCCTAACCGAGCCGCAGCGCAAGCTGGTCACCGGGTTGGTTGAGAAGCAGCGCGCCGATCTGACCGAGATTGTCACGACCCGCCGCGCCATCGCGACCGAGTTGCGGCGGTTCATGAGAGAGGCAAACGTGCCCAAGGACAAGGTTCTGGCGCTGTCGCGCAAATACGGCGAACTGGACGGGGAAATATCCTATTTTTATGCCACCGCCTTTGCCCAGGTCGCCAAGACACTTACGGCGGAGCAGAAAAAGACGCTGCTCAAGCTGCGCAATCTGGATGCCAAATTCACCTGCAAGGGCGCTTACCTCTACTCGCGGGCCATCGCCATGCCCCAGATTCCAAACACCGACTTCTTGTTCGCCGCAACCACCGTCAGCTCGCGCTAAGCATCGGTCCTTGGCTAGTCCGACATGCCGACATCGAGATATAAATCCGATCAAAGAAAACCACTGAGAAGCATGAAAACGATCCTTCCAACCCTCCGTCTGGCATCATTGTGCCTCATGGCAACTTGCTCGCTGCACGCCTATGATGCCCTCACGCGGCCAACCGAGCTGCAATACTGGGACTCCACCCGGGCACAGAACGGTTATACGTTCTTCGGGGTCGGCGGCACGTCCTATCTGCTCGATATGATGGGGCGCGTCGTCCACTCCTGGCCGGTGGGAAACAACCCGCACCTGCAGGATGACGGCAGCATCCTGGATGCCTCGACCGATGATCCGAGCGGGTTCGGGGGCTTCAAGATCGTGAGCTGGGACGGCGTCACTACCTGGTCATATACCGAGTCCCGCTCGACATATCATCCGCACCACGATTTCACCCGCGTTTTCAACAAGAAGCTCAACGCCTACACGGTTCTCTATATCGCCAACAAGGATCTGACCTATGACCAGTTGATCGCCGCCGGTGCTAACCCCGCAACCACGCCCTCCACTGGCGGGCAGATGGACGCGTTGGTGGAAGTTGACTCCACCGGGACGGTCGTCTGGGAATGGTGTTTCTTCGACCATCTGGTCCAGGACTATGACGCCACCAAGTCCAACTACGTGGGCACCGTAGGCACGGGCACATCCATCGGCACCTGTCCGGGACGCTTGAACATCAACCTCTCCGGCCACAGTTTGAAGAGCGACTGGCTGCACTGCAATTCGGTGGACTACAACCCGACCTTGGACCAGATCGTGGTCAACTCGGTGCAGGGCGAGTTCTACGTCATTGACCACGGCAACACCTTCGTCCTTGGCGACCCGACGGCGAGCAAGGCCAAGGCGGCCACCATCACCGGGGATTTTCTCTATCGTTTCGGTGACCCGGCCCGCTATAATCAAGGGGGGCTGTCCGGCAATGCAGCCCCTACGGTTCTGGGTTCTGTTCCCGCCGTGCTCGAGGACTGGACCCAGTCCACCACCGGCACCAAGCAGATGGGCGGCGCGCACGACATCCAGTGGATCCCCGAAGGGCTGACCGGGGCCGGGCATTTTCTGATTTTCAACAACGCCGAGTATTTGTCCGAGCACACCTCGCAATCCTATGTCTTTGAGATCAACCCGTACCTGGATGCCAGCGGCACCGATACGGGGAGTTATGTGAACCCGCCGGCGGCCGGCTACAACGTGGTCGCGCCTCTGGCGGTGACCGACAAGGCCACCAAGCTCATATCCAAGCAGGTGGTGTTGAACTACTCGAGCAAGAGCAACCTGACGGTGTTCAGCCAGATCGGTTGCAGCGCCCAGCGCCTGCCCAACGGCAACACCCTGATCTGCGCCGACACGGAGGGTTACATCATGGAAATCACGCCTGCGGGCGACTGTGTTTGGGATTACATTGTGCCCGTCACCCCCAGCGGCAAGGTGCAGACCATTGGCGACAGGTTGCCGATGATCAACTCCATCTTCCGCGCCTACCGCTACACCGCCACCCACCCGGCCCTCACCGGGCGCACGCTCACCGGTACCACCACCATCACCGGCCGTACCACCGTGGACAACCCGTATGCGGGCACCAGCAACTATCAGGCGATGCAGCGGGCGACGGAAACGCAGTATTGGGATGCGACCAACGCCGCCAACGGCTACACCTTCTTCGGGGCGCAGGGGATTTCCTATCTGATCGACATGGCCGGGCGCAAGGTGCATACTTGGCCCACCGGCACGGATGCGCGGTTGTTGGACAGCGGCAACGTGCTGGACTGGGCAACCGACATCAGCGGCAACACCGGACTCAAGGAGTTGGACTGGAGCGGCAACACCGCCTGGGAATACTACGAAACCCGTAGCAGCTATCACCCCCACGGCGATTTCAAACGCATCTATGACCCGAAACTCGGGGCCTACGCCACGCTCTATCTGGCGAACAAGGACGTCACATCCACCCAGTGCCTGGCCGCCGGCTGCGATCCCGCGGACGCCCCTTATGTGGGAGCCCAGATAGAAACCATCGTTGAAGTCGATATGAGCGGCAACATTATTTGGGAATGGTCGTTCTGGGACCATGCCATCCAGAATGTGGACAACAGCAAGGCCAACTATGGCGCCACCATCGCCAGCTATCCCGGCAAGATCGACCTCAACCTGCCAGGACGGCCGCTCCAAAGCAACTGGCTCGATTGCAATTCGCTCGACTTCAACCAGTCTCTCAACCAGATCGTGGTCAATTCCCGCCAGGGCGAATTCTATATCATCGACCACGGCAATACGTTCATCGCCGGCAATCCCAGCGGCAGCATCGCTCTGGCGGCGACCGGCGCCGGGGATTTCCTTTATCGCTTCGGCGACCCGGCACGCTACGGCCAGGGCACGGCGCCCTCGGTCAGTTTGAACTGGGAAAATGCCGTCAGCGGCAACAAGCAGATCGGTGCCAGCAGCAACGCGCAGTGGATCAACACCGGTCTATCAGGCGCCGGGCATTTGCTGGTGTTCAGCAACAACCAGTATCTCTATCAGAGGACCCCGCAGTCTTACGTTTTTGAAATCAACCCGTTCCTGAACTCCAGCGGCGTTGATACCGGCAGTTATGTCAACCCGCCGACGGCCGGCTACACGACCTGGACTTTTTCCAAGGATACCATGAAGGCCAACCAGTCTCTATCCAGCCAGGTGACCTGGAAATACGGTTCGGTGGGCTGTCATACGCTCTTCAGTCACTTCGGCTCCAGCGCCCAGCGCCTGACCAACGGCAACACCCTGATCTGCGGCACCACTACCGGCTACCTCGTCGAGGTGGATACCAGCGGCAACGTGGTTTGGGAATACATCAATCCCGTGACCAACAGCGGAATCGTCACCGCCATCGGCGACTGTCTGCCGATGACCAACGCGGTGCCGCGCGCCATGCGTTTCCCCGCCAGCTTTGCGGGCTTCAACGGCCACACACTCACCCCCGGCACCACCATTGCGGGCAAGACCGTGGTGGTGGATGAATTGCCGTCTCTCGCCAACACCGCCCGCACCCCGGCCGCGCCCACGGTTTCGGACGCCGTCCGGGTCACCAGCACTATCACCGACGACAGCAGTGTGGCCAGCGCCACGCTCACCTACACTGCCTCAACCGGCACCCTGGCCACCACCACCCCCTTTACCGAAACCTTCGGCAGCACGGCGACCCCCGGGGGCTCGACATGGACCGGCACGGCCGACAATACCTGGACCCTCGTGGGTGCGCCCAATCCCTTCAAACTGATGACATCGGCGAATTACACCACCAGCAGCACCGCCTGCGGCATGCAGTTCAATTGTTCCAAAGTCACATCGGCATCACTCACCACCAGCAGTGCCATCAATGCCGCCGGTACCTCCGGTTATGTGGAGTTTTATGTCAGCACCACCTCACTGGGAGCCGCGGAGAGTTGGGCGTTGCAACTTGACTCCTCCGGCACCGGCAGCAGTTTTGTCACCCGCCTGAGCGAAACCGGCACCGCCGCCGGCACCACCCACGCGATGACGAAGTATCACTACGACCTGGCCGGCACGGAACTGGTCGGCACTTTGAAGATGCGCTTCCTGTTCAGCGGAACCGCAGTCGCGGCAGATGCCGGGCGGATCAATTTGGATCAAATCACCGTGACTGTCACCACCGGCAACAGCAGCACCGCCACCGTGGCCATGCTTGACGATGGCACACATGGGGACGGTGCCGCAGGCGACCATGTGTATGGTGCACAAATTCCCGCCCAGACCCTCGGCACCGTCGTCAGCTATTATCTAACGGCTACTGACAACGCCGGCCAAGCAGCAAAGAGTCCAAGTGCCGCCCCAACCACAACCTATTCTTACACCGTGGCGGCTGTTTCCTCCAACACCGCCCCGAGCGTGGCAACCGCGGCCTCGGCGACACCAAGCCCGGTGACCGGCACAACCACCACGCTCGCCGCCTTGGGAGCCGACGCCGACACCGCCGAAAGCACGCTGACCTATACCTGGGCGGCCACCACGCTGCCCAGCGGTGCCACCACCCCCACCTTCAGTGCCAACGGCAGCAATGCCGCGAAGAGCACCCTGGCCACCTTCAGCAAGGCTGGCACATACGGATTCACTGTGACCATCGCCGATCCGGGCGGTCTAACAGTCACCAGTTCGGTCAGCGTCACAGTCGCTCAGACGCTCACAGCCATTGCGGTGACTCCCGCCACCGTGAGTCTCGCCGCCGCCGCCACTCAGCAATTCAGCGCTGTGGCCAACGACCAGTTCGGCATTGCCCTTACGACCCAGCCTACCTTCACTTGGGCAAGCACCGTCTCCGGCGGCACCATCAGTTCCGGCGGACTGTTCACCGCACCGGCCACGACCGCCAGCGGCACCGTCACCGCAACCAGCGGTGCCGTGACCGGCAATGCCTCGGTAGCCGTCGCCAACACCGCCCCGAGCATGGCAACCGCGGCCTCGGCGACACCAAGCCCGGTGACCGGCACGACCACCACGCTCACCGCCCTGGGCACCGACGCCGACACCGCCGAAAGCACGCTGACCTATACCTGGGCGGCCACCACGTTGCCCAGCGGTGCCACCACCCCGAGCTTCAGTGCCAACGGCAGCAATGCCGCGAAGAGCACCACCGCCACCTTCAGCAAGGCCGGCACCTATGCCTTTACGGTGACCATCGCCGATCCGGGCGGCCTCACTGTCACCAGTTCGGTGAGCGTCACGGTCGCCCAGACGCACACAGCCATCGCGGTTACGCCTGCTACTGTAAGCCTAGCAGGTGCCGCCACGCTGCAATTCAGTGCTACGGCAAACGACCAGTTCGGCGTTGCCCTGACGACCCAGCCGACCTTCACCTGGGAAAGCACTGTCACCGGCGGCACCATCAGTTCCGGCGGACTGTTCACTGCACCCGCCACGACCGCCAGCGGCACCGTCACCGCAACCAGCGGTGCCGTGACCGGCAATGCCTCGGTGAACGTCACAAGTCAATCCCACCCATACACGATGACCGCCCTGCCCGACACCGGGCAGGTGGCAAGTTATTCGACGATCTTCGGTGAGGACGCGGATTACACCATCAACCCGCCGACCTACAAGGACAACGGCGACGGCACCATCACCGACATGGTCACCGGCCTGATGTGGCAGCAAGTTGACGGCGGCGAAATGACCTGGGAACAGGCAGGCGCCTATGCTGATAGCCTTTCGTTAGGCGGGCATAGCGACTGGCGGCTCGCCTTCGCCAAGGAACTCTACAGCATCATGGACCAAGGCACCATCAATCCGGCCATCAATACCAGCTATTTCCCTGCCACGGCCGCCGAGTATTGGTGGTCTGCCGATGTCGCTGTCGATGACGTGACCAAAGTGTGGGTCACCAATGCCGGTGGCGGCATCGGCCCCCATCCGAAAACCGAAACCCTCAGCGCCGGCGGTTCCAAGCGTTTCCATGTGCGATGCGTGCGTGAACCCTCGGCGTCCGGGGCCACTCATCTCTATGGATCCCTAACCAACAACGGCGACGGCACCGTGACCGACAACCATACCGGCCTGACATGGCAACAGGCGGAGTCCGCCACCATGACCTGGGAAAACGCATTGGTTTATGCGGAAAACCTCACCCTCGGCGGGCATGGCGACTGGCGTTTGCCCAACATCAAGGAGCTGCAATCCATCAGTGATGGCAACCTGCGGGCACCTTCGTTAGACAAGACGTGTTT
>Ga0118677_10010770_pt1 | contig 13886 bp, 10 predicted proteins | sample AliMusrvi5mmetaG_FD_86154 | JGI IMG/M metagenome (GOLD analysis project Ga0118677, IMG submission 86154) | reverse complement strand
GTTCCTGACGTGGTCGGCAAGCAAGCCAAAAGCACCTTCCGGGCAGCCACTCGCTCGATGCCAAAGACGTCGTCAACGTCTTGATCCGTGTGAGCCAGCGCCGCCACCAGTTTCGCAACATCCATGGCACTGCCGCCTCCCACTCCGATCACCGCGTCAGCTTTTGTCTTCGTGGCCAACGCCAACGCCTCGTGAAATACTCCAATGGTCGGCTCGGCGTCCACGCCGCTGTAAACTGTCGTCGCGGCTTCAAGGGACTCCAATTGCCGCATCAAATCACCCAAGGCTCCCAGTACCCGGGAGCTGGTCACGACCAAGATGCGGCACCGCCGTTCCCTGGTCAGTAGCTCACAACACTGATCTGCGCAACCAGTTCCGAAAACAAGTCGTTTCGGTTGCAGAAGCGTCAGCAGATTCATTTTCTGTAAGGTGTGCAATTGCGCGGGCGCTATAGGGTATCAACTCGGTTTAGCGGTCGATCCTGGGCAACCTTGGGTGCCGGTTCAGCCTTCATGCCCCACTCGTCCGCATTAGTTCAATCATCATGCCCTCATGATTAATCCAGAGGCGTCCGGAGTGAATGGGAAAAACAGCAGAAGGCATGTCATTTTCGGCGAAGCTGGCGAACTGCAACCGCACAACTCAGGCCTAGCTTCCAATATTTTTCGCACAAGTATTACCCCTTTTCGCATTCCTGGCCAGAGAGGGTCTTAGTATGCTGTGTCGTGTTGAGCAGAGTAGATGTGAGTATCGACATGAAAAGAACTTGTATGCGAAGAAATGAATGCCAGACCACCGATGGTCCCGGCGGCTTCACCTTAATCGAATTGCTGGTGGTGATCGCCATCATCGCTATTTTAGCTGCGCTGTTGCTCCCGGCACTCTCACAAGCCAAGGGAAAAGCCCAAAGAATCGCGTGCTTGAGCAACATGCGCCAAGTAGGCGTGGCCCTCCAAATGTATGAGATGGATACGGGAAAGCTTCCACCCAGGCTGCATCCCGTCCCCGATTTTAACAACCCATTTCAGCAACCCAACGTCTTGAGTTTGCTCGTGCCCTATATGGGCGCGAAGTCGGGGCAGCGCTCGCCGGCGGTCTATAACTGTCCATCGCTAAAACCCAATCCTAATCCTGCATTTGCTCCAACGGCGTTCAGCAGCACCGGATTGTCGGTAAACTGCGTCCCGCTGGCCCGCTCTTTGTCCGCTGTCCGAAGAGCCTCGGAACTAATCGTAATTCAGGAGGCTTGGTCACTTTCCCACGAACTCTGGAATCAAGCGGAACTGATCATTGCGGACCGCACGCCGGCCATCATTAATGGCCTCGCCCCGGGCAAGTTTCAGCAATGGCACATGTATGAAAGCCAAGCTGATTCTCCTTCTTTTCTTACTACCTATAAAACGGAAAACCTTTCGAATGTTCATAACCAGGGCGGCAATCTCATCTATGTGGATGGGCACGCTGAATACAAAAAATATCTGAAGCTTAGGAGCAGCGATTTTGGGTTATTGCCTGATGAGGCTTATGTTGCCACTGGGAACACCGGAAAATACGATCCGGAATTCTGAGTTAGTATTAAATGATCCGAAGGCAATAGTAAAATCCGCTGCCCTGACGCAGGATCGGGTCCAGCCTACTACGAGAAGGCCCCGACGACTATGGGTTACTCCCTGCGAACCGATCGCTATACTGAATGGCGCGATTGGCAGACGGGCGTGGCGACCGCATGCGAGCTACATGACCACAACATTGACCCGGACGAAACAGGCAATGTTGCCGCCGATGATCAACAAATTGCAAACGGCAAAGCGTCCGCAGGCTTACTCGCGAGCAGTTTCGGCCTGTAGTCCAACCAGGCTGGCAGCCGACCCTTCCCCCTCCAAGCGCCGCCGACCCCAGGCAAGGCCGACACCCTGAGTAGCTTCCTTGGGATCACTTTAGGCGGCGGTAATATATAATGGTAGCATCCGTGGAAGAGACCGGGTATGATCACTTTCCATGAGTTCCATTGCGGTGCTGGCGCAAAAGTTCAAGCCCGTTTGGCCACTTCTCGATGAGCGGACCCGGCGCATAATGGCCGCCAACGAAGCTATCGGATTGGGCTATGGTGGAGTGTCCTTGGTCCACCGTGCTTGTGGTTTGTCTCGGAAAGCCATTGCCAAGGGTATAGGTGAAATCCAAGCGGGAGACTCCCCTGTGGCAGGGCGCATTCGTCGCCCGGGTGCGGGACGCAAAAACCTCACTGTATCGGATCCCACGCTGGCGGCAGCGCTGGATGACTTGATTGACGGCGGCACCCGTGGCGATCCTGAATCTCCCTTGCGATGGATCTGCAAAAGCACCCGGACGCTCGCCGCCGAACTCACGCGGCAACATCATCCGATCAGCTATGTAAGAGTTGGGCAACTCCTCCACGATCAGAACTACAGCCTGCAAAGCAATCGGAAGTTGGAGGAGGGCGAGGATCACCCCGACCGGGATGCCCAGTTTCGACATATCAGCGCCTGCGTGAAGCGGGCTCTGGCGACGGGCAGGCCAGTCATTTCGGTGGACACCAAGAAGAAGGAACTGGTGGGCAACTACGCGAATGCCGGCCAGCAATGGCTTGCGGCCAAACAACCCCGAAAGGTCAAGGGGCACGACTTCCCGGGTCCCGAAGTACCCCGGGCCTTTCCCTATGGCATCTATGATCTCGGGCGGAACGAAGGCTTTGTGAACGTGGGCACCGACCATGACACCGGGGCGTTTGCGGTGGCGTCGATTCGCGGTTGGTGGCGCTTTGAAGGCCGACACCTCTATCCCGAGGCCGATACGCTTCTGATCACCGCTGACGGCGGGGGCAGCAATGGTTCGCGATTGCGACTCTGGAAACTCAAACTGCAAGGGTTTGCGGATGAAACCGGACTGACGCTTTCCATCTGCCACTTTCCGCCGGGCACCAGCAAATGGAACAAGATCGAGCATCGGCTCTTTTCGTTCATTTCCTCCAACTGGCGGGGTGAGCCGTTGCGGGATTACGAAACCATCGTCAACCTAATTGCCAAAACGACTACGGCGAAAGGATTGAAAGTGAGGTGTCGCTTGGATCGCCGGAAGTATCCAACCGGCAGGAGGGTCTCTGATGAGGAGATGAAACGAGTGAACCTAAAACGCAACACGTTTCATGGCGACTGGAACTATGTTATTGAGCCTAACTGCTAAGCGCGACTTGCTACCATAATTGATTACCGATTCCTTAAGTGTGTTTCCGCCTTCGGCCTGTTCAGCCAGGCGACATTGAACGCGTAGTAAAGCCTGCCATCGGTAAGATGCACGATGCCGTCGGGAGTCTGGGTCGCGGACCAGTAGGAGCGCGGCTGCCCATGGGTAACATCCAAAGCAAATGTCTTACTCCATGGGCCCATAACATAGTTTTCGGTTCCGCTTGTCACATCGCTCAACACCTGCTTGATGGGCCAGGTTTTGCCGTCATCCCACGATAACGCGGCGTAGGCGCCGTGGATCGTGGCGGGCCGCCCCGTGGCGTCCGAGCCAGCCATCCCATCGTTGGCGAAGCTGACGAGCAAAAGAGGCTTGCGCCCCCTGCCCCCAGGATCAAGTGCAGGATGAGAGTAATCCAGCCGCAGCAACACCAGCCTTTGGACCATCCCGATGGGCGGAAACTCGCTGGCGCTGAATGACCAGATTTGGCCTTTATCACTCGACAAACTTTGAGGCAACGAGCCGAACGTATTGCCCTCATCGCGTGAAAAGGCAAGGATACGCTCATCTGGCAAAGGGGCGCCCCCTACATGAATTCCGGGCGGTCCACGCCGACCCCGCACATCCCACGTCTTGCCGCCATCGTTGCTGAAATTCAGCGATGCCCCGGAGCCGCCCACTGCGGCACCGTCGGTGAACGACAGGAAATCTCCATCGGGCGTGACCACGACATTTCCCTGCGGTTGGTTGCGATGCCCGCTCAGATGATCGGCGTCAACATTCTGCTTCATGATGACCGGTTGGGTCCACGTGGCCCCGTAGTCGGGGCTCTGCCGAAATGCCATCGCCAGCTTGGTCCACTTGCCGTCGGTGGAGATCCCGTTGATGTGGTAGAGCGTAAAAGGTTCCTTGAAACCCCTGGCCAGGCGGGCCGCGTTATTCCAAAGCTGCGAACCATGCATGTTTCGGTCCGCGCATTTGAAGAACTCAGCCACCGGCCGGTCCCATAGCAGCGACCCGTCCGCCCGTCGGCGAGCGCGAAGTCCCAGGATGGTCAACTCCTGCCCTTTCTCGCTCTCGCCGGAGAACCAAACCAGGAGCAAGTCGCCATTGTTGGCCCAGGTGATCGCAGGCGAGTGGTTGTGGGTGTAAAGCGGAATGTTGAATTGAGCCGCCAATTCAGCCGAGTGGTAATTCGTGTTGACGTTGTAGAGCGAAATCGGCCCTTGGTAAAAGGGACGCGGTTGATCCGCCGGCCATGAATATGGCCGCGGCGACACATTCTTCGCCCAAGGCGGCGCTGGCTGTTTTAGCTTCGGCGCCGGCAGGGACTGGCCCTTCGGAACCCTCACCACGCGGAAGCCCAGCAGAAAGTGTTTATCGGTTGGTATCGCCGACGAACGATTGGCACTGCGCAGCGTCTGTAAATGGACATTGTGGCTCCCGCCGCGCACGACCTTGGAGGTGCCGTCCTTGTAGCCGACGGGATCCACGCAATCGGTCTTCGCATAAGGACCATACCAATCTTGGGTCCACTCCTCCACGCCACCCAGCATGCCGACGAGTCCCCACGCATTGCTGCCTGCCTGCCGGACATCCAAATCAACCGGGCCAGGTGACTCATGAGCGATCTTCGCCGTCGGGCGATTGCCGCGGGTGACGAGCCAGTTGGTGATGACGCACCACCGGGCTGCCAGCGGGCCAAACGGGTGCATCGAGTAAATGTCGCCAGGAATTCCGTCATAGTAAGGGGTTCTCGTGCCCGCGCGACACGCATATTCCCACTCCGCTTCCGTGGGAAGGCGGTAGTCATGCTGGGCATCCTGCTTTGACAGCCACCGGCAGTAGCCCACAGCGTCGTGCCAATCAATGTACACCACCGCGTCGTTGTCGCGGATGGCAATTCCAGGAGCCCGCCCGCGCCAGGCGGCATGGGCGGGATCATATTGTTCGTATTCCAAGTTGGTAATCTCATACTTCGACATCTCGAAGCCGTGCTTGATCTTGACCCGGCGAACAGGAAATTCGTCCTGGATGAAGATGGCCCGCTCAGACGTAATGTAATCGCGGGACAAATCAGCCCCCATTTCGCAGTCGCCGGCTGGAAGCGCTGTGAACTCAATCGAGAGCGGATTGTTGGAATCACTTTGCGCTCGGCCTGGGGCCTCTGCGTGTAAGCTGGGCGTCAGACTCTGAACACCTGAGCCGCGCGCTTGGATTGGAGTGAATCCCCTCACCCCAGCGCTATCCCCATCGGATGGGGAGAGGGGGCCATTTAGGGCGGGTGAGGGGTAATCGGCTGCCTCGACCAGTGCCCAGGGTTCAGGGTGACTAACGCTCAATGCAACCGCGATGATAGCCAAATTTAGAATCATTCAAGTGTGGTTCCGGAAGCGGCTTGTAACTGCTCAGGTCGCCTAAGAGCCTGTTGAAATAGTGTGTTCTCGCAGGAATAACACGCGAAATTGCCAATGAAAGTAGTGTTCACATTTCGCAATAATGCCTATTTCAACTGGCTGCTAAGCTCAGGTGGCGGGGGCAAGGGCAGCTTGTTCTTGGTGCTTACTGATTGGCGCGCGCTCACTTGTCAACCAGGGCTGCAATGGCCGCAAGCCGTTCCGGTTCGGAGGGCAACTTGCGTATCAGGCTAAAACGCTTCTTCAAGTCGCCGCCGCTGTTCAGGGGTTTGTCGATTTCATCCAGATTCGCGCCTCGGCCGACAGCGATGGCCTGATATTTCTCCACGCTTAACTGCATGCGAATGCTTTGGAACAACGCTTCGGCCAATTCGAAGACTCGCGCGCGCAGCTCCGGGGCAACTCGTTCTGTCCCGGCCTTGGCCAATATGCTTTCGGCTTTCTCCAGCGCAGGCAGTGAGCCTGATTGACTCGCGGTACGCAACGCATCCAAAGCCTGGTTCCGCAGACCGGACTCCCAAACCAAACGCGAGCGGATGTAGGCGTCATAATAAGCGCGGTAGAGCCCCTGCTGGAACCGCCAGTTTAGTTTTTCCTGCGGGGAGGCGTTCCTCTCCATCTCCTGGAACAGATGGAGCGTCTTGTCCACGCCGTCGTTGCGGAACAGCGGCCCTTCCCAGTTCTGCTCGAGTGCGAGCAGCCCGCGGCTGAAGGTTCCCTCGCAGCGCGCGCTGATAAAGTAACGACTATACTCACTGGTAATTTCTTCCGGCTTCATTTCCGGATCCCAGCCGAGGCAACTCCAGAGCACTTTGTTGAAGTCGTCATTGCACCCTTCGCTGTAGGTGACGAATCCGATGGTATAGGGCTGGAGCTCATGGAAAATCCGGGCGTAGCTTATCGGCCGCGGATTGATGCACTCGCGTCCCTCGGTGTCGCTGTAGGCCTTATCCCAATCGGGCACCGGGTATTGGCAGCCCCGGCTGTGTGTAATGTCTGGGTAGTTGCGGATTGGATAACGGGCAGGCACTTCCTTTCTCAAGTTCTCCAAAGTTGATTCAACCTGTGGGCCAAACACCACGCCATCCAGCCACTTGGGCTGGTCCTTCCGCAGCAGATCATAGAACATCTTTAGCCAACCCTGGCGGTTCCTGTAGGGCCGATCAAACCCCTGTGGGGAAACCCAGATTTCCGCTTTGGGATGATGGCGGTTTAGCACGGTCTTAGTCTTTTCCACCAGACTGAGCAGGATATCCGGACGGGTCTCGCCGGGGTCACCGCCGGGAACAAACACCGCGTCAATCCGCGGCAACTGCTTAAAGACCTCATCCCGCTCTTTGAGGGCAAACTCGACTTTGTCCGGACTCGAGTAGTCTTTGTCCATAGCCGGATACCAGATCCAGACGTCAAGGCCATATTCGGAGGCCAATCGCGACATCGCCACCATCATGTCCATGGGGGGTTTGGGGAAGTGTGGGCTATCCAGATCATCGTCGCTTCGAGGTGGAATCAACTCAACCGCGTTCATGCCGAACACGATCATATCCCGGAGATACTGCTCCCACATGGCGAGCGTCCAACCGTCGTAGGAGTTGGTTTTGGGGCGGAAGCCCATTTGATGGCCTCTCAGCGGAATCCGGGGAGCGGTTGCCAGTTTTGTTCCACTCTCCAGTCGGACCTGGTCCCGTTCCATCTGGAGAAGCCGCAGCAATTGTCCGACCCCGAACAATGCTCCCCGGCAGTCATAACCCGCCACGCAGAGGGTCGGCTCTGGCCGGCGGTTGGTGTCCACCCAGAGCGCGTAAGCGTCAGGCTTTTCCAGAACCTCCAGATCGGTCGGCGGCTGATACGACCTCGCGGCCAACTCTTGCGCCGTCCCGACAAGGATGGCCGCCGGGCTCCCGGTTGGGAGGTCGGCAGCGATCTCCAGCCGCAGCCGGGTTCTCTTCTCGACTTCATCTACAAGCATGGCGACGGCTTTGGTTTCGATTGAACTGGCGGGATTCACGACCACCACCTTGGCGTTTGAAAGGTCAATGGGTGCAGCGATCAGGCTCGCCGCCATCGTTCCGATCAGGGCCAGCAACCACAGCACGGCAACACCGCCACGGAAGGAGCTCGGACATTCCTGTCCGCTTGACAGGCTGTGGTCACCGAGCGGACAGGAATGTCCGCGCTCCCGCGCCCCTTTGAATTCATGCACCGCTGGCAAGCGATATAGGTTATCGCAGCCCAAAGTTGTCGGGGTCATAGGTATTTCAGTAGTTCCATTTGCGGTCTTTGGCATCTGTGTTCCGATGTGTCCATCGGTGGTTTCTTCCGGCACAGATGCCTCTAAGGCCGCTTGGACAAGGCCGACTCGATGCAGGCGGCGACTTGGTTGCCAAGCACTTGGTAGCCCCTGGTTGTGTAGTGAACATCTGCTGGCATTTGGATTTCGGACAATTGTGGCAATGCGAGACTGTAAACGTCGTCAATTACGATATGGCGTTCGTCCATGATGCTTTTCGCAATGGAGTTGTACACCGGCACGTCGGCGGCGTGGCGCTTTACCTTGAGCTTCACATCTTCCGCGGGCACCGGCGTCGTGGTGGCCCAGATCAGTTTGGCTCCCGTGAGCTGCAGTTGGCTCACAAGGCTGCTCAGGTTTGCTTCGTAGTCGGCTGGGGAGACCTGCCGCGTGCCGTCCTTCATGATTTTCAGATCATGCAAACCCCAGTTGAAATGGATCACCGCCCACTTCCCGGCCTTTAGCCATTGGCTCAAGTTGGCCAGACCGTTGGTGGTCGGCCCTCCATTTTCGGGGATCCGATGCACGTTAGCTTTGCCCTTAAGCAAATTGCGAACCGGCACGGTATAACCCTCGGAAATCGAGTCCCCGATCAACAGCACTTGCGGCAAGCCGGGAACATCCTCCACTGGCGCATAAGCACCCCCAACGGCCTTGGCGGCGGGCAATTTTGCAGGCCTGTTGTTGGTAGCTTGCCCATAGGCCATGAGGGTGAATGCGGCAAACAGGCACCCTGCCAAGGTTATTAGATTCCGCTGATGAATCCGCTCGCCGGCCGTCGGCACAGCTTCGTCAGGAGGCTGCCGCACCCCGACCGTGTGAATATTGCTTTCTCTCATCAGATTTTGAACCCAGTGTTCCAGAGCGGTTGACCTTAACCAATGTCAAAAGTTGTAAAAGCCTTGCGGAAAGTGTGCCCGAGCCAGGAAGCATTACCCCGGCAAGCGCATGACAAATGGAAAGGCCCTCACGGGGGCCATGTTGGACCCAGCACCCAGCAATGCTCATTATGTATGAATCAGATCGGGACGCCGAGTGAGTGGATAGCGCTCTCACCCCGTTCCTGAACCTGCGCCGGTCGCGGCGCGCGGTGGCTTCTCCTTCTCCTTTAGCCTGGAAGCGCTTCCCCAAGCACGCAATTGATGGAGAGGGATTCCGTAAATGTTCTGGCAGTTTATCTATGTTCAACCTCTACCAAGATTGCTAGCTTCCCGACCGTATCAATGCATGAGACGCAAACGCTTTGACATGTTCGACGCCCAATTACTATCGGTGGAGGGGACCAGCCAGTCATTAGCGCTGTGCGGATGCCAGGCAATCGGGATGCTGTGAATCCCCCCGCCAAGAACGTTTCGTCCTATGCCTGGATGGTGGTGGCGTTGCTTTGGCCGGTGGTCCTGCTCAATTACCTGGATCGGCAGATGGTTTCCACCATCCGGGCTTCGATTCGCGCCGATATTCCCAGCATCGCGAACGATCAGGACTTTGGTACCCTGATGGCGGTCTTCATGTGGGTGTACGCCTTCCTCAGCCCCGTTGGTGGTTATGTGGCGGATAAATTCAACCGCCGCTGGACGGTGATTGGCAGTCTCGGGGTGTGGTCGGCGGTGACCTGGGCAACGGGCCACGCGAACACCTATTCGCAGATGCTGCTTTTTCGCGCGCTCATGGGGATCAGCGAGGCCTTTTACATACCGGCGGCACTGGCGCTGATCGCCGACTATCATTCGGGCAGCACGCGCGCCAAGGCAGTGGGCGTTCACCAGAGCGGTATTTACGCCGGCCTCGCCCTTGGCGGAATCGGCGGTTACATCGCCCAGACCAGTTCGTGGCGGAATTGCTTTAGCTGGTTCGGCGCCGCGGGCGTTATCTACGCGGTGGTGCTGATGCTGGCGTTGCGAGACGCGGGAGACAGCGACCGCGCGCCCGGAATGAAGCGCATCCCCGTGACCATTTGCGGTACGCTGCGGGCCTTGTGGTCGCAGCCGGCGTTCTGGATACTCGTGGTGTATTTCACCCTGCCCGCCGTCGCCGGTTGGGTGACGAAGAACTGGCTGCCGACGTATCTGGCCGACACCTTCAAACTGAAGGAGGGGCCGGCGGGCCTTTCCGCCACCGGCTACATTCAAATCGCCGCTTTCGGTGGGGTGCTGCTGGGGGGCGTCATCGCGGACTGGTGGATGCGGGTCACACCCCGCGGGAGAATCTATACTAGTGCGATCGGCGTCTTTCTGCTGGTGCCCGCGCTCCTTGGGTTGGGTTACGCCGGGAGTTTCAGCGCGGCCATTGTGTTCATGGTGATGTTCGGCATCGGCTGGGGGTTCTATGATTGTAATAATATGCCCATCCTCTGTCAGATTGCGCGGCCCGAACATCGCGCGACCGGCTATGGCCTCATGAATTGCGTGAGCATCAGCGTTGGCGCGGGCGCGACCGTGCTGCTGGGCTGGATGCGGGATCACGGCATCAAGTTTTCCGTCGCCTTCGCAGTGTCCGCGACTGTGGCGTTGGTAAGCGCCGGACTGATTCTGGTGGTCCGGCCCCGGAGCGACCAGGATTTGTCCCGCCCAGAATCACCGAATTGAATACTCTAATATGAAATCACCTTTGACTGGAATTGTCCCCCCGATGGTTACGCCGTTGCTCGACCGCGACACCCTCGACCTCGCCGGGCTCGAACGGCTCATTGACCGCATCCTGGCCGGCGGTGTCAGCGGCCTGTTCATCCTCGGCACCACCGGCGAAGGCCCCAGCCTTAGCTACCGACTGCGTCGCGAATTGATCCAGCGGACCTGCCGCCAGGTCAATGGCCGCGTGCCGGTGTTGGTTGGCATCACGGACACCGCCTTCATTGAATCGGTGAACGTGGCCAAAGTGGCGGCGGAGGCCGGGGCCGAGGCGGCGGTGGCCGCTCCGCCCTATTACATGCCGGAAGGACAGCCGGAACTGCAAGAGTATCTGGAGCATCTGGTCGTCGAATTGCCGCTCCCGCTGTTCCTCTACAACATGCCTGCGCTGACGAAGGTCTCCTTTGAGCTCGATACGGTTCGCCGTGCGATGGATAACCCCCGCATCATTGGCCTGAAGGACAGCTCATGCAACATGATCTACTTTCATCAAGCCCTTGGATTGGTGAAGCAGCGGCCAGATTGGCCGTTATTCATCGGGCCGGAGGAAATGCTCTTTGATGCCGTGCTGGCGGGCGGGCATGGTGGCGTGAGCGGCGGCGCAAACCTCTTCCCGAAGCTTTACGTGAAACTGGTCGAGGCCGCCCGCGCCGGAGACCTGCCGCGCGCCCGGGAGCTTCATGCCGCGATCATGCGCATCAGTGGCAGGCTTTATCGCATTGGCCGGCACTCGTCTTCGATCATTAAGGGCATCAAATGCGCGCTTGCCTGCCTCGGCGTGTGTGACGATTTCATGGGTGAACCATTCCATCGGTTTCGCGCCGAGGAGCACGCGCTGGTGCGGACCCGCGTGGCAGAAATTGAACTGGAGTTGGCCAAGCTTAACCTTTGAACGCCGGTTGAATACACCTTGGCTGGCATGACAGCGGATCTCGAACTCAATTCATGGCGGGCGAGGCCAAACGCCTCGGGCACCAGGCGGCTCCGCCCGTGGTTGGTTCTGGCCGGGAGTGTCGCGCTGGGTTTCGCGGTTGAGGGCGTCAGCGTGCCGCCGGATACTCGCAGTCCTATACCCGCGTCATTTCATGCTGCCGAACGGCAGGTCACCCGCGGCCCACGCGGCCACCTCGTTACCAACATCGGCGCCTGGTCGCCCGACAGCGAATGGGTGGTGTATGACACCCGATCGGATGCAGCAGGGGCTGTGTTTGACGGCGAAACCATCGAGATGGTCAACGTGCGCACGGGCGAGGTTCGGCAATTGTATCGGGCCGGGCACGGCGCCTATTGCGGCGCGGCCACTTTTCATCCGCACGAATGGAAGGTGGTATTCATGCATGGGCCCGAGAATCCCACGACGGACTGGAGCTACAGCTTCTGGCATCGCAGGGGCGTGATGGTGGATGCCGCCACCCCTGGAATCGGCAGAAACCTCGATGCCTTCGATATCACGCCACCGTTCACACCTGGAGCGCTGCGCGGCGGTTCGCACGTCCATGTCTGGGATGCGGCGGGAGATTGGGTTAGTTTCACCTACGAAGATCATCTGGTGGCCCAGTTCACTGTCCCCAGCGCAACGAACGACATCAACCAGCGCAACCTTGGCGTCAGTGTGCCGGCGTCTGCGGTTAGAGTGAGCAAAGAGCATCCGCGCAATCACGACGGCGATTTCTTTTCCGTGCTCGTCACGCACACAACCGCGGCCCCCAGGCCCGAGTCGGACGAAATCCAGCGCGCCTGCGAGGAAGGCTGGGTGGGCACGAATGGCTATGTCCGCGCTGATGGCGCGCGTCAACGGCGCGCCCTAGCGTTTCAGGGTTCAGTGGTGACGGCCAAAGGTGAGACCAACTCTGAGGTGTTCATCGCCGACTTGCCCGAGGATTTGACCCAAGAGGGGGCGGGCCCGCTTGGTGGCACGGCGAGCCGCGCGCCCTACCCGCCCAAGGGGGTGATTCAGCGCCGACTCACTTTCACGGCAGCACGCAAGTTTCCCGGCCTGCAAGGCCCGCGTCACTGGCTGCGCTGTTCGCCGGATGGTTCGCGCATTGCCTTCCTGATGAAGGATGACGCGGGCGTGGTGCAACTATGGACGGTGTCGCCCAATGGTGGCGCGCCGCGGCAACTGACGCGCAATGACGTTTCCATCGCGAGCACGTTCTCCTGGGATCCTCCGGGGCGTCGCATTGCGCACGTGATGGATAATTCGGTGTGCGTGACCGATGCGGGGTCGGGGTTGACCACGCGGTTGACGCCTCGCAGTGATGAGGCGGCCGCACCGCGCCCCGAGACCTGCGTGTTCTCTCCCGACGGACAGAAGATCGCCTTCGTGCGGCGCGTTCCGTCGGGCGGCCTGGCATTCAACCAAATCCACATCCTGGTGCTGGAACCGTAAACCCGGAAACATTACATAAGAGAATTGCGATTTTTACCATGCCCGCGCCGTCAAGAGTCAGGAGAATATCCCATGCAAAGTGAACACGCATATTGGAAAACAGAACTGCTGATGAAAACTAGATCGACCCTACTGCTGGCGGCCCTCGTGCTGGTCGCTGTCCTGACCACCCACGCGGCCGAACGAGCCGTCGCCGCTGCGAAGCCAGACGAACCGCTGTGCATTGACGCGCCCGAACTGGCCACGTTGAATTTTGACCTGTCCACCGGCGGCTTGCCCATCGTGCCGGGATTGGAGACCTACACCGTCTGTCGTTCGGATAAGGAGCATCCTGAAACCGCCGAAGGCCTGGGCTGGACGTATCAACATCATCAGGATATCGCCGCCTGGCATGGGCGGCTGTATGTCGGCTGGAATTCCTGCGAACGCGACGACGGCCGGACTAAGCACCGATCAACGCGGCAATCCCCGTTCGACGACAGCCTACAGCCCAACTGCATGCGTAGATGCGGGCTCGGTACAGACGGCTTACTCGTTGAGCTTTACCACCTCGCCAGCGTCCTCGCAACATATCAATGTCGCGTTCACGCCGGATTCGGTGGTGCAGTTGAGCGATAACGCGCAGCCTTTCGCGCTTCCTGGAGCGCCGATTACGGTTGCACTCAAGAACGGCGCGCTCAGCGGAACACTGCGAATGAATACGGGCACAAATGGAGCAGCGATCTTTAGCGGTCTGAAGGTCTCCGGGGCACAAACCGGGGACTACCTGGTGGCCTCGGCCACGGCAGGCCCCTTCACCATCACGGCCAACAGCACCAGCTTCGACGTTATCGCCATTACGCTGACGCCGCCCCCGCTGGCTGCCGGACAGGTGGGAGTTTCCTACGCTCAACAGATACTTGCCAGCGGTGGGACAAGTCCTTATGCGTACTCGGTGACGGGCGGGAGCTGGCCTGCAG
>Ga0118677_10010769_pt1 | contig 13886 bp, 8 predicted proteins | sample AliMusrvi5mmetaG_FD_86154 | JGI IMG/M metagenome (GOLD analysis project Ga0118677, IMG submission 86154) | reverse complement strand
GGATCGTTTAATTCGGAAAAAGAGTTGCAGAGCTCCTTCCCGTTGCAGATCTCTTCAAAACGCTCTACCAGTCCCGCTTTACTACGGTGTTTCTTGGCCAGCGGCGACATCTCGACAGGATAATCGGTGATGAAAGTAGGCTGGATAAGGAAGGGTTCGCATTTCTCGCCAAAGATCTGGTCGATGATCTTTCCCTTGGCCATGGTGCGGTCGATGGGAACCTCGAGTTCTTTGGCGATGGTGCCGAGCTCTTCCTCTGATTTTCCGTCAATGTTGATGCCGGTGAAATGCTCGATGGCTTCGAACATTGTAAACCGTTTCCATGGCCGTTTGAAATCGACCATGTTTTCACCTACCCTGACCCGGGTGGTTCCGTGCAGATCCATGGCGATCTTCTCCACCATCTCCTCCACAAGGTCCATCATCCATTCATAATCCTTGTAGGCCACGTAAAGCTCCATCTGGGTGAATTCGGGATTGTGAAAACGATCCATCCCTTCGTTGCGGAAATCCTTCGAAAATTCGTACACCCCGTCATACCCGCCAACAATGAGACGCTTCAGGTACAACTCGTTCGCAATCCTGAGATACAGGGTCATATCGAGGCTGTTGTGAAAGGTTTTGAAGGGCCGGGCGGCAGCGCCGCCGTAAAGCGGTTGCAAAACCGGTGTCTCCACCTCCAGGTACGACCTGGCGTTCAGGTAGTTCCGCATGGAGTTCAGGAGGGTGTTGCGCTTTACGAACACGTCGCGGACTTCCGGGTTCACAATCATGTCGACATAACGCTGGCGGTATCGCTGCTCGGGATCCGTGTAGGCATCGAAAACTTCATCCTCCTTCTCCTTCACGATGGGAAGAGGGCGGAGGGATTTGCTCAGCAGTTTCAGGGATTGGACATGGATGGTGATTTCGCCCATCTGGGTGACGAAAACAAAACCGGTGATCCCGACGATGTCGCCTATGTCGAGGAGCTTTTTAAATACCGTATTGTAAAGTGTTTTATCCTCCCCGGGGCATATGTCGTCGCGTTTCATGTACAGCTGGATGCGGCCGCTTTCGTCCTGGAGTTCAACAAAAGATGCAGCGCCCATGATGCGCCTGCTCATAATGCGCCCGGCGATGCTTGCCTGCTGGTAAAGGGTATTGTCGGATGGAAAGTATCTCTTTATATCAGCAGCTTTTACGTTGACCTCGAATGTTTCAGGCGGATAGGGGTTGATGCCGAGCCTGATCAGCTCATTCAAAGAATTTCTGCGGATGGTTTCCTGTTCGGTTAATCCTGTTGTCATGTTTCCTTATTTTCGGCAAAGATAAGGATTTAGGCCAAAACATCATGGAGGATGTGATGCGACCGCAATCCCCTGAACTCCGGCAGGTGCAGCTGATAATAGAGCAAGATGGTCTCAAGCAGGGGAGCCCGGCTTTGCACCCCCGAAGATGGTTGGTCGAAAGTTGTGAGCAGGTTGTGAAAAAGAAGGCTGTTTTCAGGGTCCAGGTAATGAGGATGGTTTGGAACCGATGGCTGGAATAGTCCTTCCCGAAGGTTGAAGACTGGAAATGCCGGAGAGTGGTTGTTGTGCGGGAAGATGCCCAGGTATTCCATCAGGTGCAATGCAAACCTTATATGGAAAAAGGAAACGCTCTCCGCTGTTTCATCCAGTTCAATGCAGGTTTGCCAGAGAAAGACGAAGAGGTCGGCGTTGGCCTCTTCTTCACGAATGGATTTGAATGCCAGTTCGTTGATGAAAAGTGCGACAGAGCTTTTCCGGATATCAAACGGAATGGTTTTAAACGGTTGGGCAAGGTGGACCTCTCTGACCGATTGCAGCGACTGTTTCTCCTTGTGATACACCACCAGGTCAAGCAGTGTCATTGACTGGAACAGCCCTGGTTTTATTTTTGATCTGGCATTCCGGATCCCTTTGATGAGGTATGACTGGATGCCGAAAAGTTCGGTGTAAATTTTAACAATGATACTTGTTTCCGAGTATTTTATGGAATGAAAAACGATGCCCCTGGTTGAATGAAGCATCAATTGATGATGAGGATTTTGGTGACGACCCTGTTTGAACCGGTATCGTCGGCCGCAAAAACAAGGTAAACACCGCTGCGGGCCTTTTTCCCATCGAAATTTTTCCCATCCCATACAACCTGTCCGCCATTGACTCCGGTCTGGCCTACCGATCCGTTCGGAGTTTCACCTGCCGGTGTGCCCACGCTGCCCGCCTGGCCTGCAAACACCAGGGTGCCGTTGATGTCTGTAATTCTCACCTGTGCGTTGGCGACAAGTCCTTTAACGGCGATATAGCCCTCGTAATCTTCCCTCACCGGGTTAGGGAAGGCATATACGTTCCCGTTGCTCATTTCTGGCTGAGTGGCTGAACCCCTGAATGAGATGACCCCGTTATCGGTCCCAAAAAAAACGTTCCCATCGCTGTTCTGGGCAATGCAGGTTATCCTGTCCGACAGCAATGGACTGTTTTCCGATGTGAAGTGAAGCATTTCCTTCGTGCCGTCAGGGGAAAAGAGGTATACCCCGCCCCGGTCGGTTCCGATCCATTTCTGGTTGGCTCCATCCACCATGATTGCAGTGACCGTTTCATTTTCAAGAAGGTACTGAACATGTGTTCCCTGTGTAACCAGGATCTGCTGAGCATCGAAATTCTGTCCGGTAAAAATATTCTCCGGTGAATAAAAAACCCCGACTCCCTTTTCGGTTCCTACCCAAATCTCCCCGTTTTTATCTTCGGCCATGGTTAAAACCGTCGTTCCGGGAATGTTACCGTTGCCGGGCGTTGAATTCAGCAGGATGGAATGATCATCGGCGATGTTCCCGGGGGTATGGTTATCGGTAAACACCAGGATCGAATTTGCATTCATGTTCCCGTACCGCATCTGGATCCACTTCTGGCCGTTTTTGTCGACAAGGATCTGCCCCAGGTCGTTCTCGTTTGCGATGGGTATGTTAAAGCCGGTCCAACTATCCCCCTTCTTCATCGAAAGACAGTTGTTGTTGTGCGAGTTGACCACCCATAAGTTGCCTTCGGCATCGAAGGTGGCACCTCCAATGCGGATATCGGATGTGTCGGAACCCGTATAATTGCGGAGGGTGCTGTTGCCGTAAGTAAAACGCCTGATGGCAGAATCATTGGATATTTCAAGTAACCCCTGGCCGTAACTTCCGGCAAAAACATGTTTGTTGTTTTTGGGATCAATGGCGACGGTGACAATGTCGTGCATCGTACTCATCAGCGGGTTGTTGTAAGCTTCTAGGTTTTTCCAGTCGGTATTGTTGAAATGGTAAACCTGGGGCCTGATGTAAATGGGAATGTAGGAACCGTCGTGTCCCCCAGGTGCAATGTAGAGGTCATTCCCGCTGCAGGTCATGCTGAAGGCCAGTGCAGTTGACGGGCCGCTGAGTTTTACATGGTTGATATTCTGATTGGAGGGGTTGAAACTTGTCAATCCCACATAGGTATCGCCCACCCACATCAGCCCGTCGTTGTCGGCAATGGCGACCTGGGGGTAATCGGCGCCGTAAACATTTGTAAAGAGTTCAAGATTGGTTCCGTACGCTTTGACATAATTGTTGTAGGTCACAACCAGGTATTTGTCTGTTGAGGCGATGTGCATCACGGGGTAAAATGGCGCTTGCTGCCAGGAGGTCCAGGAGCCATTATTGTAAGCGTAGATTGTATCTGAAATTCCTTCAGCGGCAGCTTTTTTGTTGGTGAAAACCATCCCGGCAAAAGCAGCAATGGTATTGTAACCAGCAGTAGAGTCTATCTTCGGATCTTTGTGCCATGAAGAGAAATTAGAGAGGTTTGGATCACTTGCCCGGGCCTTGTAAATTCCTTTCTCCGTGGCGGCAAACAAGGTGTCGTTCTGATTCCTGGTAAGGGCCTTCACATTTACCTGGCTTCCGTCCTTGCCGATATAGTATGTGTCGCGGATTTCTTCCTTGTCGATGTCAAGCACGACAATGCCAAACCCGCATGACAGATATGCGTCTTTCCCGATAAAATAGATGTCGTTGATCGTTTTATTTCCAAGGATGGCTTTGCGCTTGATGTCGGAAATGTTGATGATGACATTGTTTTTGATCAGGTCGATGTTCGCATTGCTGTATGCGATCACCAGGGTCTTGTATGCAGGGTTGTAGTTGATGCTGCTGATCCCGATGTCGGACAATCCCGTGATTTTCGTGATCCGCACGACGCTGTTATTTTCTTTGTCAAAATAAAAAACAGCATATGGAGTGGAGGCATAAATCAGGGTTCCTGCGTCGGTGACGGAATTCACCAGGGTGTAAGGAAGCTCATCGCTCCATTGCCCAACGGGTACCTGTTGCGCAAAAACCTGTGCAAGACCTGAAAAAAGAAGAAATAACAGGAAAAAAGTACGAAAAGGTTTCATAACGGCCGGTTTTCAGAAATGAACAATGGGAACTCTCAATGTAACTGCTTTTTTTAGAAATTATTGTGGAAAACCGGAGGGTTTTTCACACGATCATTCCTGCAGCAACGGTTTCATTGGTTGTTTCATCGATGAGGATCAGGCTTCCTGTGATGCGGTTGGTTGTGTATGGATCATAGAAAAGCGGCCTGGTGGTGCGCAGCCTGATGAGGGCTATGTCGTTCATTTTGATGGTCTTGTTTTCTGCAACCTTTTCCAATGTGCTGATATTCAATACATATTCTACAGACTGGATGATGCACCGCACATCCCTGGTAGTATGTTTGAGGGCGTATTTTCCATTGATCTGCATGGGCTTCTGGTTCATCCAGCAAATCATGGTTGTGATTTCGCAACTTTCACGGGGAGCCAGCCCGATGCCTGCGATCATATCCCCCCGGCTCAGATCGATGTCATCCTTCAGGGTCAGAGTCACCGACATCGGAGGATGGGCTTCAGTCAGCGGTCCCGAAAGGGTATCGACCGAAGTAATTTCAGATTCGATGCCGGAAGGGAAGACCACAACTTTGTCGCCGGGGTGAAAAAAGCCCCCTGCCACCCTTCCTGCATAACCACGGTAGTCGTGGAATTCATCCGATTCGGGCCGGATGACATATTGTACAGGGAACCGCTGGTTCACCAGGTCGTGGTCCTGGCTGATGGGAATGGTTTCAAGATGGTATAAAAGGGTTCCTCCGGAATACCAGGGCATGTTTTCCGAAGGTTTAACAACATTGTCGCCTTTCAGGGCACTGATCGGAATGAACCGCATGTCATTCCCGGGAAACACCTTACTTGCAAATGACTGGAAATCATTCTTTATGGCACAGTAAATTTCCTCCCGGTAATCCATCAGGTCCATTTTATTGATGCAAACGATGATGTGCGGAATTCCAAGCAGGGCGGCGATGTAAGTGTGGCGATGGGTTTGTTCGATCACGCCGTTCCGCGCATCGATCAGCACAATGGCGGCATTGGCCGTGGAGGCGCCGGTAACCATGTTGCGGGTATATTGAATGTGCCCGGGGGTATCGGCAATGATAAATTTACGATGCGGGGTGGCAAAATAGCGATACGCCACATCGATGGTGATGCCCTGTTCTCTTTCGGCACGCAATCCATCTGTGAAAAGGGCGAGGTTGAGATGTTCGCTGCCTTTTTGAACGCTGGCCCTTTTTACGGCGTCAAGCTGGTCCTCGAAAATTGATTTGCTGTCGTACAACAAACGTCCGATCAGGGTGCTTTTTCCATCATCAACACTTCCGGCGGTCGTAAACCGCAGCAGTTCCATGTCAAGATAGGCTTTAGAAGAAAATGTCCGTTCCATTAAAAATATCCCTCTTTTTTTCGGTCTTCCATTGCCGCTTCCGACCGTTTATCGTCATACCGTCCGCCCCGCTCGGTAACACGCGTGGCGGCAATTTCCTGAATAATATCTTCAACAGTATCGGCGGTCGACAGGGTGAGTCCGGTGCAGGAGATGTCGCCTACCGTTCGGCAGCGCACACTCCTGTATTCAACCTTCTCCGATGATTTCATCTCCATGAACGGGGCCGCCGCCAGCCATACGCCATCGCGGTAAAACACATCCCGTTCGTGGGTGAAATAGAGGCTCGGAAGGTCGATGTTCTCTGCCAGGATGTATTGCCAAACATCCATTTCCGTCCAGTTGCTGATGGGGAAGACCCTGAAATGTTCCCCCATCCGTTTTTTTCCGTTGAACATATACCAGAGTTCAGGCCGCTGGTTTTTGGGATCCCACTGCCCGAATTCATCACGGTGAGAAAAAAAACGTTCCTTGGCACGAGCCTTCTCTTCATCACGACGGCCGCCACCGATGGCGGCGTCGAATTTGTTGGCCTCGATCGCATCAAGCAAAGTGACCGTTTGCAAAACATTCCGGCTGGCATTGATCCCTTTTTCCTCCACAGCCCTGCCCTTGTCGATAGACTCCTGCACAGAACCCACCAGCAGCCGCGCATCCACCGAACGGGCCATGCGGTCCCTGAATTCAATGGTTTCGCTGAAATTGTGCCCGGTATCGATGTGCAGCAAAGGAAATGGTATCTTGGCAGGATAAAAGGCCTTGCGTGAAAGGTGAACAAGAACGATGGAGTCCTTTCCCCCCGAAAAGAGCAATACCGGGCGCTCGAATTGCGCGGCCACCTCTCTCAATACATAAATAGCTTCAGACTCCAGTTCTTTCAGGTGAGTCAAATGATAATTGCCCATCGCACTTTTACCTCCTAAGATTTACCAAATACACGCTGAAGAAAGGACTTGTTTTTGTTGGATGCTTCCTTGTCATCTGAGTAATATCCGTAACCGTAACCATATCCGTATCCCGAACCGTACCCGTATCCATGCCCGTATCCGTATCCGTACCCGTATCCATATCCGTAGGAACTCCGGTTAAGTTTAACGTCATTGATCAAAATGGCCAGGTTTGAAATTTTCCGCTGCGCCATGTCATGGATGATCGATCCGAATATTTTCTTATGGGTGTATCCCTGGCGCACAAGGAACAGGTTGGCATCGGCATATTTCATCAGAAGAAATGCATCGGTGACCAGTCCCACAGGCGGGGTATCTATAATGATGTAATCGTATATTTCCTTCAGGCGCGTGAACATCTCCGCACATTTCGCCGAAGCAATCATCTCGGCCGGGTTAGGCGGGACCGGTCCCGACATGATGATGTCGAGGTTGTCGATGGTTGAAAATTGGATAATCTCCTCCAGTTTGCTTTTCCCGATCATATAAGAACTGATACCCGCCGTGTTCGTCAGGCCGAAGTCCTCGAAAATCTTCGGCTTCCGCAAGTCAAATCCGATCAGGAGCGTCTTTTTGCCATACATGGCGAAAATTAGGGCCAGGTTGATGGAAACATAGGTTTTCCCTGCGCTGACCATGTCGGCTGTAATGAGAATCGTTTGTTTCTCCTTGCCCTGGAGCAGGTAGTTGAGATTGGTCCGGACAGACCTGAACGATTCGGCAATGGACGATTTCGGCGAGTCAAGCACAACGACCGTACTGGGTTTGTCACTGTGAATGACATGGCCGACGATCGGCAGTTTGGTTAGTTTTTCAACATCTTCCCGCTCCATGATCTTGTCATTGAAATAGTCTTTGCCAAGAATATAGATGATCGGAACCAGGATTCCAAGGATCAGTGCGATGATGTAATTCAGTGTCTTCTTCGGAAATACCGGTTTCAGCCCGATAGCGGAAGCCTCATCCACAACCTCATTGTCCGAAAGGTTGGCTGCCAGGGAGATCTGGGCCTCCGACCGCTTTTGCAGGAGGTAAGTGTAAATGGCATCCGTTAGTTTGAATTTCCGTTCAATTCCAAACAAAACACGCTGGGTTTCGGGAAGGTTGCTGATACGCGCGTTGATCACCGAAACCCGGTCGTTAACCTCCTTCAGGGCGATGTCGTTGGAATTGATGGCGCTTTTTACATTTTCGTACAGGGCGTTTTTGGTCGTGGCAATCTGCAGATCAATTGCCATGAGGCTGGGGTTTTTTGATTTGGAAAACTGCGACGATTCTGTACGTTTCATATACAGGTTGGTCAGTTGCATGGTAAGGTCATTCAACACCGTGTTTTCAATTCCCATGGAAGCCGGAACAATGAGTTCATCGAATTTCTGGTTCTTTTCGATGTATTCCTTCATGTTCTGAAGATACTTCGACTTGACCATCAGGATTGCTTTTTCATCCTGCAACTGCATCATTTTTTCAAAAACCTGCTTGGCCTCGTCATTCAGGTTCATGATCTCCTTGTTGGTCCGGAAAAGCATCAGCGCTTTTTCAGAAGCATTGAGGGAATCGGAAATTCCCCGTAACTCATTGTCAATAAAGGATATGGTTCGTGAAGCCACAATGTTTTTCTTTTCCAGCCCCTTGGCCATGTACTCCTTGGTGAGGGTGTTTAAAAACTCGACAAGTTTGTCAACATTGCCCCCTTTCAGCTTGATTTCAACAATGGAAGCCTCCTTATTGATGGGTTCGATGACGAATGATTTGAATTCTGTGACCAGCGCGTCGTAATTCTTGAAAATGAACGAAAATGATTTTTTCAAATCCTGCTGTTCATCAAATTTATCGGTCAGCACCACCCGGAATTTAAAATGCTTCGTCCGGATCTCCTGTCCGAATGAATAGATCTGATCAACAGCGATGTTTTCCTTTCGCTCCCCAACCATTTTCCGGGTTGAGAAGTTGAAAAATTTGATGGCTTCATCGTTTGTTTCCAGCCTGAACTTGTCTTTCGAAACGAATTTGAGGTTGAAGAACATGTTGACGGGTTGCGGGAATGAAGTGTCCATGACCACCCTGAACGGGCTGTCAAGGTATAACTCCTTGGTAACAAAATGATCCTCGGTAAAATAGGAGACTTCAAAACCTATTTTGGTTACCGTACGGTAGGTCAGGGTATAGGATGATAAAATGCCGATTTCATTCTGCAGGTTCTGCATGTTGTTGAGCAGACCCATTCCCAGCATGTCCTGGGGATTTATTTTGCTTTCCGACTTGTCTTTCACAAGCACGGTCGTGGTCACCTCGAATACCTCCTTGGTGTATTTGTTGAAGATAAAGGCAATGATGAGGGCAATGAAGATGGTGAGGGCAAAGAAATACCAGAAACGGTAAAATTTAAACAGAATAATCTTGTAATCAACAGGTTGTTGCTGTTGGTGCTGCTGACTAAGATTCTGGATATGATCGTTCACGGTAAAATTAGTATGTTTTAATGTAATTGATCAGCAGCAGGGTAGTTGAAACTGCACCAAGCACGATGGCCCATGGGAAAGTCGAACCCAGCCCCCAGCGTTTGTAACCCAGCGGGGAAACATAAACGATGTCGTTTGGCTGCAAATAATAATAAGGTGAACTGAGAATGTTTTCACTGGTCAGATCGAGGTAATGCACCTGCGAGCCGCCTTTAATCTGCCTGATGATGGCCACCCTTGTGCGGTTGGCAAACTCCGTCATGTCGCCTGCCATGGAAAGCGCTTCGAAAATGTTAATGTCGTCCTTGTAAATGGTAAATTGCCCGGGGCGCATCATCTCACCCAGCATGGTTATCTTGAAGTTGACCGTCTTGACAACAACTGTGGTCTCCTTTAGGTACTCGCCGATCATCTCCTGCAAAACGGTTCTTACCTGGAAAATTGTCAAACCCTTGACAAGCACTTTCCCCACGATCGGAAAATCGATGTAGCCTTCCTCGTTTACATCGTAACTGTTCAGGTAAATCGAAGCATCGTTGGCAAAATCGTTGAATGAGCTCGATCCCGACTGTTTGTTGAAAAACAGGTAGGCCTTCTCGTCGAGTGCGTATACACGCACATACAGGTTGTCTTTGGGTTGTATCTTATAATCGGCGTCGCGCTTGCTTACATGAATAGCGGAAGTGGTATCTTTTGCCTGTTGTTTCTGCAGGTATTTGATCTTTTTCTGGGGCACGCATGACGAGATCAAAACAGCAAATAACAGGCAGACCAATGCGGGTTTTACGACCAGCGTAAGGAGTTTTTTCATATAAGCCCGGAGTTGAAAAGGCAAAAATACATATTTTTCAAACAACTTCTCCCAGCAACGTCGCAGAAGTTGCACCGGTGATTTTTACCATAACGTATTCCCCCGGCCCTGATTGAGTTTTTGTGAAAACAGCGACTTTGTTTTGTGAATTCCTTCCAAAATACTGATTTTCTGATCTTTTGGACTTTCCTTCGACCAGGATTTCGAATGTTTTTCCCACCTCTTTCTGGTTGCTGGCCAGCGAAAGTTGCTGCTGAAGGTCAATGATCTCCCTCAACCGGCGATCTTTGATCTCCTCCGGAATGTTGTCGGTCAGGGTATCGGCAGCCAGGGTTTGCGGACGTTCAGAATATTTGAACATGAAGGCGGCATCATACCCGACCTGGTTCATCAGCGAAAGCGTATCCAGGTGGTCCTCCTCGGTTTCATCGCAAAACCCGGCGATAATGTCGGTCGATACGGAGCATCCGGGAATGATTTTCCGGATGGTCTCGATGCGCTCCTGGTAATCCTCCCGGGTATATTTGCGGTTCATCAGGCCGAGCATATGGTTGCTTCCCGATTGAACAGGCAGGTGAATGGCCTTGCACAAATTATGGCTGGCTGCAATGGTCCGCAGCAAATCATCGGAAATATCCTTGGGATGCGAGGTCGCAAAGCGGATGCGCATCAGTGGGTTGACCCCTGCAACCTGTCCGAGCAGGTCGGCAAAAGTGATGATGCGATCGCCTGTTTTCCATGAATAGGAGTTGACATTTTGCCCGAGCAGGGTCACCTCGCGGTATCCTTTTTCAAACAGGTCGCGGGTTTCACGCACAATGGATGCTGCGTCGCGGCTGCGCTCGCGGCCACGGGTCGAAGGGACAACGCAATAGGAACAATAGTTTTCGCAGCCGCGCATGATGGAGATGAAGGCGGAAACACCATTTGAATCAAGTCTTACCGGGGTGATGTCTGCGTAAGTTTCATCAACGGAGAGGATGGTGTCGATCGCCCGCCGGCCGGTGCCAACCTGTTCAAGAAGCTGCGGAAGATGCCTGTAGGAATCGGGACCTGCGACCAGGTCAAGGAGCTGTTCCTCTTCCATCAGGGCTGTTTTGGTGCGGTCGGCCATGCATCCCAGCAATCCGATCAGCAATCCGGGGTTTCTTTTACGCAACGATTTAAAATAATGAAGCCTTTTTCTGACCCTCTCCTCCGCATTTTCGCGGATGGAACAGGTGTTGACCAGGATGATTCCTGCCGACAGTACATCTTCGGTGTATGTGTAGCCGTTTTCCTTTAAAATCGATGCAACAATCTCACTGTCAGAAAAATTCATCTGGCAGCCATAGGTCTCTATATATATGTTTTTACTATTCTCCACGGGGGTGTTTTGCCTTCTGGTCTGGTGACCGTTTAACCATAAAATGAAGTGCAAAGGTAAGGATTAAGTTAATTGTCTTACTTTTGCAACGGATTTTGAGCACCAAACAAGGTATCCGAATGACAAAGAACTTAGTGATTGTTGAGTCTCCGGCCAAGGCCAAAACCATTGGCGGGTTTCTGGGGAAGGATTTTACAGTAAAGTCGTGCATGGGGCATGTGGTCGATCTTTCGAAAAAAGACCTGGGCGTTGATATTGAAAACGGATTTATTCCCAAATATATCATCTCCCCCGAGAAAAAAAAGCTGGTTGCCGAACTTGCCAAACTTGCCAGGGATTCGGAATGGGTCTGGCTGGCGTCTGACGAGGACCGCGAAGGGGAGGCCATCTCCTGGCACCTGATCCAGGCCCTCGGGCTTGACGAAGGCAAAACCAAACGCATTGCTTTCCATGAAATAACAAAAACTGCCATACAGGAGGCCATCGAGCATCCGCGGAGCATTGACAAGAACCTGGTCGACGCACAGCAGGCTCGCCGGGTGCTCGACCGGCTCGTGGGCTTTGAATTGTCCCCGCTGCTCTGGAAAAAGATCAAGCCCTCCCTTTCTGCAGGCCGGGTTCAGTCAGTTGCCGTGCGCCTGATCGTGGAACGGGAAGAAGAGATTAAAAACTTCGTGAGTACCTCCGCTTTTCGCATCGTCGGTGAGTTCCTCCTGAAGCATGGGAATAAAGTCAGTGTCGTCAGGGCTGAACTGAACAAGCGTTTTGTGAAAAAAGAAGACGCGGTGGCTTTTTTGCAGAAATGCATCGATGCACAATATACCATCGAAGATGTCGATACCAAACCTTCGAAAAAATCACCCGCACCGCCCTTTACCACCTCCACCCTGCAGCAGGAGGCCTCCCGCAAACTTGGTTTCTCTGTTGCCAACACCATGAGGGTGGCCCAGGAACTTTATGAATCGGGGCTGATCACATACATGCGTACCGACTCGGTGAACCTTTCCGATATGGCCCTGGCCATGTCGCGTACCGAAATTACCGCCTCCTTCGGGCCTGAATATGTTAAAACACGCAAATTCGCCACAAAAAGCAAAGGCGCGCAGGAGGCCCATGAAGCCATCCGCCCGACTTATATGGCCAACAAAACCACCGAGGGGGACAAGTCGCACAAACGGTTGTACGAACTGATCTGGAAACGGACCATCGCTTCCCAGATGGCAGATGCTGAGCTTGAAAAAACCAACGTCACCATCGGGGTCTCCAAAACAACTGAAAAATTCATCGCCAGGGGGGAGGTGATCAAATTCGATGGTTTTCTGAAAGTTTACATGGAATCGACCGATGATGAGGAACAAACCGGGGAAGAAGGAATGTTGCCACCGATGAATGCCGGTGAAAAACTCGACCTGAATGAGATGACCGCCCAGGAAAAATTCACGCAGCAGCCATTCCGGTATACGGAGGCCATGCTGGTAAAAAAACTGGAAGAACTTGGAATTGGCCGCCCCTCCACCTATGCCCCCACCATTTCAACGATACAAAAAAGGGAGTATGTTGTCAAGGAAGACCGCCCCGGAATACAACGCGCCTACACCATCGTCACCCTGAAAAAATCGGCCATTTGCGAGGAGGTAAAATCGGAGAATGTCGGGTCTGAAAAGTCAAAACTTTTCCCCACGGATATCGGAACCATTGTGAACAACTTCCTGGTAGAGCATTTTAACAACATCCTCGATTATAATTTCACCGCCAGTGTGGAAGAGGAGTTCGATGAGATCGCAGAGGGCCGGATGGTATGGAACCAGATGATCAGGGAGTTTTATTTCCCGTTTCACAAGCAGATCGAAGGAACCCTTGAAAACACCGGGAAGGTGAGCGGTGAAAAGCTCCTGGGAAAAGACCCTAAAAACGGGGAAAATATATTTGTAAAAATCGGCCGGTACGGACCCATGGTTCAGATGGGAGATGCCGATGCCGAAGCCAAGCCGAAATTTGCCTCGCTTAAAAAGGGCCAGAGCATCGAGACGCTCACGCTGGAAGAGGCGCTTGACCTTTTCAAACTTCCCCGGACGCTGGGAGAATTTGAATCGGCCGAAGTGGTCGTAGCCATCGGCCGTTTCGGACCATACATCCGCCATAATTCACTCTTTTATTCCCTGCCGAAAGATGTCGACCCGCTTACGGTTGAACTTGACCAGGCCGGCGGGATCATCCAGGCCAAAAGACAATCGGACAGTGAAAAAATTCTGCGTGAATTCACCGGTGAGAAACCCCTGATACAGATTCTGAATGGACGTTACGGTGCCTACATAGCCTGCAACAAGGAAAACTATAAAATTCCGAAGGGTAAAGACCCAAAGGCACTCACCCTTGAAGAATGCAGGACCATCATTGCTGAAACACAGCCTTCAAAATCAAAATCAAAGAAAAAAAAGTAATGTCCCATGGCAATTATAACCGGCCACACCTATACGCACATATACGCACTTATAAACATGTTATTATATTGTAAATC
>Ga0118677_10010768_pt1 | contig 13886 bp, 11 predicted proteins | sample AliMusrvi5mmetaG_FD_86154 | JGI IMG/M metagenome (GOLD analysis project Ga0118677, IMG submission 86154) | reverse complement strand
CCCGTCAACTGCTATTTGGCGGCCGGTCATTTTATCGCAGAAATCAGCTGAAGCTGAACCGAAATTATCAAAATTGCCTGATGAAACGACATTGAGCATCTGAACAAACAAAAGATCGGCATCGCTGTTCATTTCATCGATATCAAGAACATTCGCGTTAAGGTTATTTAACTTAATTTGCTTTTCCAATTGCTTGTAGCGGTTAATTTCGTTTTGTGTTTTCATTATTTCGGTATAAACCAATGCATCATCGGTGTTAAAGCAGACAGCTGCAACCGCGTCATCTTTTGCTACTGTTTTTCCGTCACCGATAAGAGGTATAACAATACCGGGGTGCTCTTTATCGGGGGGCTTTTTATAAATATATTGTTCATCCCTGACAACAAATATTTTTGCTGCAACCGTTTCCTGTTCGGTTTTCTCAACGACTGTTTCCGTTTTAACCTGGTTACCGATTATAACTGACAGCGCGAATGCAAATATAAAAATTACAAATAAAGCAGCTGAATAAAGCAATATTTTCAGCCGAAAACTTTTCTTTTCCACATAATCACCTCCGGACGATTCCGCTTTCACAAATTAAGCTGTATGCCTTTTCGGTTATGTCCATTTGGCTGTTATAATCATCAACATAAATCCATTTCGTCAAATCATTCTTCCTAAACCAAGTCAACTGCCTTTTTGCATAGCGCCTTGTTTCCTGTTTCAGTTTTTCAATTACCTGAGACAAGTTGGCAGTACCTTCAAAATACGGGGACAGCTCTTTATAGCCGATTGCCTGTTGAGCGGTATTTGAGCTGTACTTTTGAAAAAATTGTTTTGCCTCTTCAACCAGCCCTTTTTCAAGCATATCGTCAACCCTGCTGTTAATTCTGTCATAGAGAAGCTGCCTGTTTCTAAAGTTCAAGCCTATAAAACAAGACTGATAAGGGGTAGAATTCAAACGCGACATTTTGATGTGGCCGGACATGGTTATACCTGTAGTATAATACAATTCAAGCGCCCTTATTATTCTGCCCAAATCTTTGACATTCAGATTTTGCGCTGTTTCGGGATCTATTTGAAAAAGCTCGTTCAGTAAAAAATCCGACCCTTTCGTTGCGGCTTGTTCTTTTAACCGCTCACGCAAATCAAAATCTGCCTGTACCTTCGGAAACTCGAGATTATTCAGCAATGCATCAATATAAAGACCTGTTCCACCGACGATTACCGGCAGTTTGCCGCGGCCGGTAATATCCTCAATACTTTTTTTTGCCATATCACAATACTGAACAACACTGAAGCTTTCGGTTGGCTCAAGAAAATCTATCATATGGTGCGGTACATTTTCCATCTCAGCAGCAGAAGGTTTTGCGGTAGCAATGTCCATATATTTATAAATTTGCATGGAATCGGCGGAAATGACCTCACCGTTTAAGCGCTTGCACAATTCAACGCCAAGTTGGGATTTCCCGGAAGCGGTAGGCCCGACAATGGCAATAACAGGAATTTTATCCATCGCCGTTCTTCCCCCCGTCTTATGCTCTGCCAAAACTTTTTTCAAGCTCCCTGCGTTTCATTTCAATTAAAACCGGCCGGCCATGCGGGCAGTAGCGTATATCCGGCAGACTGAGAAGGGTTTCGACAAAACGCTCCCGTTCAATATCAGAGGTGAAATCTCCCGCTTTTATAGCTGCGCGGCAGGCAATTGAATGATAAAGCCATTCAAGCTTCTCAGAGATTATTGAGTGTTTGTTTAACAAAAGATAGCCGGCAAGTTCCATAACAACATCTTCAACTGATCCGATCTCAAGCATCATCGGGCATTCGCGGACAATAACCATCCCAGAGCCGAAATCCTCAACCGCAAAGCCGGTTTGTGTTAACAAATCAGTGTTTTCAAGCACAGCAGAATATTCCTCTTTGCTTAAAGTAACCGTTACCGGTAAGAGCATAATTTGAGATGCCTCATCAGGTTCGCTGTTGATTAGTCTCTCAAATATGATTCGCTCATGCGCGGCATGCTTGTCAATGATTAATATCATTTCTCTGCTCTCTGCGATTATGTAAGTCTTAAAAGCTTCCCCGACAATTTTAACCGGATGTTCCTCTTGCATTTCCCCGGCTTTTATTTCAGGTTTTAATTTATTGTCGTCCGCTGAATTTGCAGTTTCAACAGAATGCCCGGAACTAATCATATCGGAAACAGTTGATTCCCCTGCATCTGTTGCCGGAAGATATCCGGTTTGGAAATCAATATCTTTCTCTGCGGCTCTTGCCGATGGTTTGACAATATCTTCCGTATATTTATTTATTTTCGCCTCTTCTTCGACGCTTTCATCTTCATCTGCTGTTATATCGATTAAAGGGTTATGGCTCTTAACATCTCCGGCAGCCTTATGAACCCAAAATTCGTCATTTCTAACAGGCAGCCGGATTTGCTGCACCTGGTCAAGAGCATTAAAATATTGACTTACAGCAGCTTTGGTCAAGTCGATATTCGGGCGGGAATCGTCTCCATGAATTGCATTCTTCACACAATAATAAATGACATTAAAGAGCTGTTTTTCATTTGCGAAACGCGCCTCGATTTTTGCGGGGTGCACGTTTACATCCACTTGTTCGGGTGAAATTTCTATATTCAGCACGCAGGACGGAAATTTACCGGCCATTATTGAATTTTTATATGCTTCGTTCAACGCTGTTGTGCCTGTCCCCGTTTTTATAAGTCTGCCGTTCAGGAAAAAGAACTGCATACTTCTGTTTGGGCGCGCCGCCATTGGCTTTGAAACGAAGCCGCTTACTCTGACGTTTTCAAGCATATAATCAGCGGGAATAAGACCGTTTGCAAAATCCTTGCCGAAAATCGCGTAAATCGCGCTGCCGAGCTTGCCGTCGCCCGAAGTCAGGAGTGTTTGTTTACCATCCCTGACAAAACGGACGGCTACCTCCGGATGCGAGAGTGCAATTCTGTCAACAACACCCGCAACGGCATTTGCTTCCGAAACATCTTTTTTAAGAATTTCATACGGGCAGGCGTATTATAAAACAGATCCCGAATTATCAGTGTAGTGCCCTTTGGGCATCCCGCTTCATCAAATAAAATCTGCTCTCCGCCCTCAATGCAGTAACGGGAGCCAAGTTCATCACCTGCCCTTGTCAGCAGCTCGACCTTAGAAACAGCTGCCACTGAAGCCAGCGCCTCTCCGCGAAAGCCAAGGGTAACAATTGCGCCAAGATCATCCGTGGAGGAAATTTTGCTTGTCGCATGGCTTTTAAAGGCGTTGACGACATCTTCTTTGGCAATGCCTGATCCGTTATCGGTAATGCGGATAAAAGTGATTCCGCCGTTTTTTATTTCAAGCGTTATCGATGTGGCACCCGCGTCAATTGAGTTTTCCATTATCTCTTTAACAACTGAAGCAGGGCGCTCCACAACTTCACCGGCAGCGATCAGCTCGGTGACTTGCTTTGAAAGGATTTGAATCCTGTTCATATATTCCCTGCCTCTCTGACTAAGTCATAAAGCATACCCATTGCCTCGATGGGTGTAATCGTATTCACATCCAAAGCTTTCAGTTTTTCTACAATGGCACTTCCCGCGTTTGTAGAGAAAGAAAACTGCATTTCCTCCTTTTCGTGCGCAGTAACCGCGTCAAATCTTGCGGGTTTGTTCGTATCTGCGTCTTCCAATTCCTTTAAGATAATTTTTGCTCTGTTGACAACCGAATGAGGTACACCGGCAAGCTTCGCGACCTCAATGCCGTAACTGCCGTCTGCTCCGCCTCTGATAATCCGGCGCAGAAAAGTTATTTCGTCTCCCCTTTTTTTAACAGCGATATTATAATTTTTAACACCCTCCACTTGATTCTCAAGCTCCGTGAGTTCATGGTAATGGGTGGCAAACAGTGTTTTTGCGCCTAACTTTTTTGAATCTGCCGTATATTCAAGAACTGCTCTTGCAATGCTCATGCCGTCAAAAGTTGAAGTTCCTCTGCCGATTTCATCAAAAATAATCAGACTTCTTTGCGTGGCATGGTCAAGTATCATTGCGACCTCGCTCATTTCAACCATAAAAGTTGATTGTCCGCCTGCTAAATCATCCGAAGCGCCTATTCGTGTAAAAATGCTGTCAACAACGCCGATTCTGGCACTTGAGGCCGGTACGAAACTGCCGATCTGCGCCAAAAGCGCAATTAATGCCACTTGCCGCATATAAGTTGATTTACCTGCCATATTCGGCCCGGTAATGATAGCGCATCGATTGTGCGCGCAGTCAAGCTGAGTATCGTTTGGAACAAACGGAGCGCCGTCAAGCATCAGCTCAACAACCGGATGCCGTCCGTCCTTAATTTCAATTTCATTTCCCTTGCTGATTTCAGGGCAAATATAATTATTTGCCGCCGCTGTCTGTGCCAGTGAACAAAGCACGTCCAATGTCGCCACCGCGTTAGCTGTTTTTTGAATTCTGGTAAACTGCTGCGCTATTTGTTTGCGTACATCGTCAAAAAGCTCGAATTCGAGCCTGACAATTCTTTCCTGCGCGCCAAGCACCTTGGACTCCAAGTCCTTCAGTTCCTGGGTAATATACCGCTCACAATTGGCAAGTGTCTGTTTGCGAATGTATTCATCCGGAGCCTGTTCCTTAAACGAATTCGGGATTTCAATGTAGTAACCGAAAACACGGTTGTAGCCGATTTTAAGTTTCTTGATTCCTGTGCGTTCCTGCTCCTGTGTCTGAATAGCGGCTATAAAGCCTTTGCCGTTATTTGAAATATCTCTGAGAGAGTCCAACTCCTCATTATATCCGTCACAAATCATCCCGCCTTCACGCACGGTGAAAGGAGGCTCCTCAACGATGGCGGTATTAATCAAACGGGCAACGTCCTCCAGTGTGTCAAGGTCATTGTAAACATCCGCCAGCAATGAGGTTTTGCAGCTTTCAATAGTTTCGCGAATTTGCGGAAGCCATTTAATGGTTGAAGACAACGCTCTGACTTCCTTTGCGTTTGCCGTGCTGTAGATAATTCTTGCCATGAGCCTCTCAATATCATGAATATCCGAAAGGAAAACAATTTCATCCTGCCTGACAGGAGAATTTGAATAAAGCTCCTGTACGGCATTTTGACGTTTTACTATTTTAGGCAGACTTAACAGCGGCTGCTCAAGCCAGCTTCTGATAAGCCTTTTGCCCATCGGTGTTTTTGTTTTGTCTATTACCCAAAGAAGGGAGCCTCTTTTATCCCTGCCGCGCATTGTTTCAACCAATTCCAAATTACGGCGCGTTGAAACATCAAGCTTCATATACTGGGCTTCATTATAAAAATCAATTCCGGTTATGTTTTCAAGGTCGGATTTTTGAACTTCGCGCAAGTATTTTAATATCGCCCCGAGCGAACAGACTGCTTCCGGTGAACTGTTGAGCCCTAACTGTTCCAAAGAACCCGCATTAAAATGAGTTGTGATTATATTTGAACATTTTTCAAAGTTAAAATAATCTTCATTGAGGACTTCAAATGCACCGCTTGTTCTGTTGGCAAGAAATTCTTTGATTTTTTGCATGCCGGAACTATCCGAATTGCCTATTATTTCCGCCGGCATATAGTGCCCCAGCTCGTTTACAATCTTTGTCGCCACGCCCGGCGCTTCCGTTTGCGTTAAATGCAGCGACCCGGTTGAAACATCAACAAAGCAGATTCCCGCCTTTTCGTCGTTGTAATAGACGCATGCCAAAAAGTTGTTGCGGCCTTCCTCCAGCATAATACTTTCAATGACGGTACCCGGTGTTAAAACCCTGATGACATCACGCGTAACCAAGCCCTTTGCAAGAGCCGGGTCTTCCGTCTGTTCGCAGACAGCGACCTTGTGCCCGTTCGCGACAAGGCGGGCGATATAGGAATCAGCGCTGTGGAACGGTACCCCGCACATCGGCGCACGTTCATCCTGACCCCAGTCGCGCCCTGTTAAAACAAGTTCAAGTTCGCGGGAAGCAAGCTTCGCGTCATCGAAAAACATTTCATAAAAATCGCCGAGACGAAAAAGCAGGATGGTATCGGCATACTGCTTTTTTATCTCGAAATACTGCTTCATCATCGGGGTTATTTCAGCCATTGTAAAACCTCGCAATCATAAACCCTTTTGAAAGACTATTCGCAGCCTCCGCCGCAGGAAGAGCATTCTCCGCCGCAGTCATGTTCCGGCTCAGGTTCACAGGTAGCAGGGTCTTCTCCGCGAACGCATAGTGTTAAAATACCGGTTAAGTATTTCATCAGGTCATCAACATCCTGCCTTGCGGTTTGAAAGCTCTGCATGTTCGGGTTATCCATTACTTTTTTGTAAATTTCCGAAAAACGCTTGTCATACGCTTCAAGCTTTTGCTCGTCGGCATCTTCTTTGCCCGCTTCGTTTTGATAGGACATTTGGATCATCTGAATTTCGCCGATCAGGCTGTTTAAGCCTTCATCCGCGTCATTGACCGCATTTGCTTTCATCAGTGCCAGATAGCGTTCGTCCTGTTGAATTGCCGCGCCAAGTTCTCTTGTCATTTGAATTAAGTCCATTGTTTTTCTCCTTAAATTTTATTGCCTGCCAATCATTTATAATGTTCGGCCGCTTGAAATATCAAAAACCGTTTTCTACGGTATTTGCCAAAACACCTTTTACCATCCAGGTAAGCGGTTCGGTTACTGTTACATTTTGAAAACTGCCGATAACATCCAACGGCGCCGGGAATTCGATGATTACATTCCCTTCGGTTCGGCCCGAAATAATACTTTCCCCTTTTTTGATTTCTTTTTCACACAGCACCATGAATTCTTTACCTTTCATTGCAGCGGTACGCTCGGCTGAAATTCTTTCTTGAAGCAATGTGAGCTCTTTAAACCATTTAACTTTTTCAGCATGACCTATTGTATCAGGAAGCGCTGCTGCCGCTGTACCTTCTCTTGCGGAAAAAATGAAAGTGAACAAAGAAGTAAATTCAGCCTTTTCAACAAGCGAAAGCGTATCACGAAATTCCTCATAACTTTCGCCGGGAAAACCGACAATCACATCGCTTGTAATAGATAACCCGGGCATAACCTTTCGGGCATAGGCTACCAGTTCCAAATATTGCTCCCGGCTGTATCCCCTGTTCATCGCCTCTAATACGCGGTTATTTCCGCTTTGAAAAGGCAAATGCAAATGCTTCGCAACTTTATCGCTCACAGCCATTGTGTCAAGCAGTTTGCGGGTGCAATCCTTCGGGTTTGACGTCATAAACCTGATAATAAAATCGCCGTCAATTCCATTTAAACGCTGCAGCAAGTTTGAAAATTCTATATCCGAATCGAAATCCTTGCCATAGGAATTAACATTCTGCCCAAGCAGCGTAATTTCTTTATACCCTTGTGCGATAAGCTCTTTCGCTTCTTTGATAACTGCATCCGGTTCACGGCTTCTTTCCCTGCCTCTGACAAACGGCACGACGCAGTAACTGCAAAAATTGTTGCATCCGTACATAATAGGAAGCCATGCTTTGAATTTGCTGTCCCGTCTGGCAGGAAGTCCTTCAGCAATAAAACCATCCGAATCAGGCAAATCAAAAATCCGCTGTTCTCCGCTTACAATTCGGAAAACAAGTTCCGGCAGTTTATGGATAACATGCGTACCGAAAACCAAATCAACAAAAGAATAACTCTTCTTTATTTTTTCGGCGATATGCTCCTGCTGCATCATGCATCCGCATAAGGCGATAATTACTCCCGGCTTGGACTCCTTCAAATGCTTCAGGGCGCCTACATTGCCGAAAACCCTGTCTTCCGCGTGCTCACGGATTGCGCAGGTGTTTAACAGCACTAAATCGGAATCTTCGAGTTTTTCTGTCAATTCAAAACCCATTTCGCAAAGCATGCCTTTCAGACGTTCGCCATCCGAAACATTGCCCTGGCAGCCGAATGTTCTTACATATGCCAAAGGCTGCTTTGGGTAAAAGCGGGCCACAAGCAATTTCCCGTTTAACTCGGCATATTCCCGCTGCTTTTCGAGTTCTTCCTGCGCTATAAGTTTATTTCTTTGTTTGTTGTTTTCGGGCAAAACGACTTCCTCCGGTAAAATGAAAAGCTTTTGCTATTAAATAAATATTATACATTATTATGCTGCTCAAAACAAGTGTTATCAGGCAATTTTATATTGCATTGCTTGTTTATGATTTATGTTTGCAAAACCCCGAATTTTACTTTTATCCGTTCAAGCTTTTTAATCCAAATACTGCCCAGCAAAAACAGAAAAACCACTGTGGAAACGGCATGTGTCAAGTCCATGGAAAAGCTTGCTGCGAGCGCGGTTATTACCGCTCCCCAAGTAATCGGGTTGACAAATCCGAAAATAAAATAACAGTTCATGATCAGCCCGAACAAAAAGCTTGCTAAAAAGCCATATACAATCAGCGTTTTCGTGCCTCTGATTACTCCGACATTCTTAAACAAGCCCGCAAGCAAACCGCAAATCCCCCAAGCCAGCATTTGCCACGGAGTCCATGGCCCCTGCCCGAAAAAAAAGTTAGAAGCAAGAGCCGAAACTGCACCTGTCAGAAAACCTGCCTGCGGTCCAAAAGCTACACCGGCAATTATTATGATAGCGGTTGTCGGTTTGAAGTTAGGTGCCCAAACAAAAAGCATTCGCCCTACCGTCCCCAAAGCCGCCATAACAGCAATCGGCACGATGTCCCTTGCTTTCGGTTTGCGTATTTCAAGGCTCATGAAAAACGGAACGATAAACAAGGTCACTACAACAGCGGACAGCAAGGCGTAGCCTGATTTTTTCTTGTATGTGTAAAAAACAAGCAAAGTAAGCGAAATAATTATCGCTGTTGCGGTAAATACCGCAGTCAGCTTTTTGTAGCGCACTCTATCCATTTATTTCTCACTTCCTCGGAGGTTACTGTTTCGGGGAAAACATTGCCCGCAATGCGGTGCGCGACTGTCGTGTAGCACATATTGCCGCTGAAAAACTTTTCAGGCGGTTCTGCATTGAGGATTTTTCCGTCAAAAAGCATGGCGCAGCTTTGAGAATACTCTGCTGAAAACTCAATGTCATGTGTTACGGCAACAACAGCCAGCCCGTCTGCGCAAAGTGATTTCAAAAGCTCCGCGATTTTCCTTTTTGTCAGCGTATCAATGCCCTTTGTCGGTTCGTCCAGCAGCAATACATCGGGTGTTTTCAAAAGCAGCATACCCAAAGCAGCTCTCTGCAGTTCCCCGAAGCTTAAATCGAACGGATGTTTCAGGAGGATTGCCTCTATCCCGAGCCTGTCAATAATCATTTGCAGTTTTGATGATATTTTGTAATCATTTACATTTTCAAGACCTGTGCTATGCAAAAATCGCTTTCCTCCGCTCAGCTCGCCTTCGGTGTTGATTAAATCCTCAAGCACGGTATCAAACGCGAACATGCTTTGCGGATTCTGCGGCAGATAGGTAATTTTTAATCCGGCATCGGAAAGCTTGATTTTACCGTTGTACGGTTTTATTATTCCGCAGATTAAGCGTAATAAAGTCGTTTTTCCGGCGCCGTTGCCGCCGACTATGCTTAAAATTTCGCCCTTATTTATTTTAAGCGAAAGGTTGTTAATGACATCCTCTCCGTTTCTTTCAAAACGGAAAAACAGTGAATCGAGCTGAATGGCAGCATGCCGCTGGACCGAATAATCTTTATCTTCCTTCTTGCTGTTTGATTTGGATACCGGCTGCGAATTTGCCGGGCACAAGTTGTTTTTATTTATTCCAAAATAATGTAATTGTTTTTCAGCCAAAGCTTCAAACCAGGGTTTAACCTCTCTGACGGTAACCGGAATGCTGTCTGAAAAAGCATTTCCTTCCTTATCGGCGGAATTCACCGCAGGTTTTTGCGTTAAACCGCTGATATCCTTAAATATTTTTGCAGGGATAGGAAGCATCGCGTCTATCCGCTCGTCAATATTTTCTGCCATATATGCGGCGGCATGCTTTGGCGAGTCAACACAAACAAGCCTGCCTTCGTTCATAACAGCCACTCTGTCGACAATTGAAAATATATCATCAATGCGGTGTTCTGAAATAATAACGGTTATACCAAGTTCGCTGTTAAGCCGCAGCAACACATCATAAAGATTTCTGGCCGCGATAGGGTCAAGCTGTGAAGCCGGTTCGTCGAGCAGCAGCAGTTCGGGCCGCATCGCCATGATTGCCGCAATGCTGACAAGCTGTTTTTCACCGCCGGAAAGTTCGCCTGTCTTTTTATTGTAAAGCTCTTCAATACCAAAATATGATACTGTTTCGGCAATTCTTTTCGCAATAATCTCAGGATGTGTTCCGAGGCATTCCAGCCCGAAGGCAAGCTCGTGCTTTACTGTTTCTGTAACAATTTGGCTTTCGGGATTTTGCATAATCAGCCCTATTTTTGCCGCAGCTTCTTTTTCGGGCAAACTGGTAGCATCGATTCCATCGACTATTACTTCGCCTTTTTTTTCGCCTCTCGGTTCAAGATGTGGCTTTAAATGACGCAGCAGCGTGGTTTTACCGCAGCCGGAAGGACCGCAGAGCAGCAAAAATTCACCCTTTTGCACCTCAAGGTTAATACTGGTCAGTGCGGGCGTTTTTGCGCTTGCATATGTAAAATTTAAATCCCGGACATATAGAAATGCCATTGAACGGCCTCCTTAATTTCGACAAGCAGAGGAAGAGAAAGCATAACAAAATAAACACAATAACCGGCTAATGATAAAGCATCAGCCTGAACGGCCTGCGTTACCGGGTAAAACCGAAAACTTGCATTACCGCTTATTACCGAGGCTATGCAAATACAAATTAACGCAACTGAAGCTGTTAAGAGCATGGCATCCTTTTTGCCGAAAATATATGGATTCATTCTTGTCATTTTGCCTGTGCCATAACCGCGGGAATGCATTGAATCCGCTGTCTGAATGGAATCTTCCATTGACCAGCTTAATAGAACGGATATTTTAAGCATCGCAAGCCGTAGTTTTTTTGCAAATTTCTTGTGTTCTTCACCGTAAATACCTGTTTGCGCATCATTAATTTCTTTCATCTTTTTGCTCATTTGAGATGCCTGCCCCAAAGTCATTGAAACAAGCAGAGCCGCCGTAGGTGAAAAGCGGCTCGAAAGAAACAGAAATTTTTCGCTGTCTATAACAGCAGAATAGCACGAAAACCATAATAACACAGAGCAAAGCGCGCTGGCGGAACAAAGCCCGTAGATAAATCCTTCCCAAACCGTTGCGCCGTTTTGGTTGAAAGCCGTGTTGATTAATACGGTAAGTATAAATATTGGCAGGCAAAACCGCAGGGTTAACCGCAAAGCTTTAAGACCGTTCAGTTTAAGGGCCAGTGTAATTGAGCAGAATAACGATATAGCGGAATAAACCGGGTGAAAGCTGAGCATAGAAAAACCAATTGCAGCGGCAAAAGGCAAAACCGCAACTGCGGGATGATATGAATTTAATGCTATCTTCATGCTCCACCACCGATATACTCAAATTTAATAAAGCTTCATCAGCCTTCTTTGTGCCATTTAATGCCCTGCGCGGTATCCTCGAGAACAATGCCCATTTCTTTAAGCGTATCCCTGATTTTGTCCGCCTCAGCCCAGTTCTTTGCCTGGCGGGCGGATGTTCTGGCTTCTATCAAAGCTTCCACCTTTTCATCCAGGCTTTCAGTGTTGCGGTTATAAAGAATACCGAGCACTTCGCACAGCTCATCAAATATTCTTATTGCTTCTCTGCACACTGCTTTTGGTGCCTGCAGGTCGATAACCTTAGAGTTAATATCTCTGACAAGTTCAAATATCGCCGAAAGTCCGTCAGCGGTATTGAGGTCATCATCCATCGCTTCAATAAATTGCAGGCGGCGGCAGTCAAGCAGGCTTATGATCTCAGCATCATTGTCTGAAGCCGCTTCTGCTGCGTTTTTCTCCGCGAAATCCAAGCTTTCCCTGCATGTGTAAAGCCGGTTCAGCGAAGCTTTGCTTTGCTCAATTATCTCATAGCTGTAATTGATCGGGCTGCTGTAATGCGATGATATCATCAGATATCTGATAGGCTCATAACCGTACTTTTCTGCCACATCACGAACAGTAAAAAAATTGCCCAGTGATTTTGACATTTTCTGATTATCCACATTAATATAGCCGTTATGCATCCAATAGTTCGCGAACGGGACGCCGTTGCAGCACTCGCTTTGAGCGATTTCATTTTCGTGATGCGGAAAAATTAAATCCTGCCCGCCGCAATGAACATCTATGGTTTTACCTAAATACCGGCGGACCATAGCCGAGCACTCAATGTGCCAGCCGGGTCTTCCCTCACCCCAGGGCGATTCCCAAAAAGGCTCACCCGGCTTGGCTGACTTCCAGAGCGCAAAGTCCATTGGTTCATGCTTTAATTCGCCAACCATGATGCGGGCGCATGATTCCAAATCCTCCAACGGCTGGTGCGAAAGCTTGCCGTACTCAGGAAATTTCCTTGTGCTGAAATACACATCGCCCTCCACCTCATAGGCAAAACCTTTTTCAATTAAGGTTGAAATAATGTCAATAATTTCATTCATATTTTCGGTTGCCCTTGGATGAAAGGTAGCTTCCCGGATATTCAACCCTCTTGCGTCAACCCAATACTCTTCAATATATTTTTCCGCAATCTCGTTAAATGAGACACCTTCATCATTTGCCCGTTTAATGATTTTATCGTCAATATCCGTAAAGTTCTGAACAAAGGTCACTTTATAACCTCTGTACTCCATATAACGGCGCATCACATCAAAAACGCAGAGCGGCCGCGCGTTGCCGATATGGATATAGTTATACACGGTAGGGCCGCAGGCATACATTTTCAGCTCGCCTTCGGTGATTGTATCAAGCTCTTCTCTCTTTCGGGTAAGTGTATTATAGATTCGCATTTTTATTATCCTCCGCATTATCCAGTCTTTTTTCGAGATGTTCTATTCTGATCATCAATTTACAGAACTCCTGCGCAACAGGGTCTGGGATATGCACCTGGTCAAGGTCATCTATCCGAATGCCGTTGCGTTTCACAACCCTTGCCGGCACACCGACAGCTGTTGAGTTTGGCGGTATCTCTTCCAACACCACAGCGCCTGCCGCTATGTTTGAATTATCGCCCACCGTGAACGGGCCCAAAACTTTTGCTCCCGCGCCGATTGTGACATGATTGCCGATGGTCGGATGGCGTTTCCCCGTATCCTTGCCGGTACCGCCAAGTGTAACCCCCTGGTAAATGGTAACGTCATCACCGATAACCGTCGTTTCACCGACAACAACACCTGCTCCGTGGTCAATAAATAACCGGTGGCCGATTTGAGCGGCAGGGTGAATTTCAATACCGGTTTTCCTGACAGCTCTTTGCGATATCCAACGGGCAATAAAATAATGTTTATGGCTATAGAACCAAAACGCCTTCCGATGCATTCGAATGGCGCGAAGCCCGGGATAAAGCAAAAGAACTTCAATTGCCGAACGGGCTGCCGGGTCTCTTGCTCGAACACAGGCAACGTCCTCTCTTAAACGCTTGAACATTAAGCATCCCTCCATAAAAATAACCTCTCACCCCCAATTAATGGCGGCGGAGGCGTGTGAACGCGGTCCCACTCCGGCTTATAACTTTCGGGCGGTAACGGTGCCTGCCGCACAGGGATACTGTAACTTTCCCCCTGTGTGCTAACGGGTGCATTTCTCCTGCTTTGCATAAGGGACTTTTCAGCAGACGGTCCCCTCTCTGTTATGCTGTGTGCCGGTTACTTATCCCGGTCAAAACGCATCAATAATAAATAAATTTTATTTTTATTTATTATACTATATGTTTTCGAAAAAATCATCAATTATTTTATAAACCTGTGAAAACAGCCGGAATATGAAAT
>Ga0118677_10010767_pt1 | contig 13890 bp, 14 predicted proteins | sample AliMusrvi5mmetaG_FD_86154 | JGI IMG/M metagenome (GOLD analysis project Ga0118677, IMG submission 86154) | reverse complement strand
CATTCATCCGGCCCGTGTTGCTGCGCCCGCCGGTGCGTTTCCTGATCGTCAGAAGCGGCTTGTGCGGCGTATCCGTCGTCAGGTCGTCGTTGACCTGCGTCGTCTTGAACCGCAGCGTCGGCGTTATCGGTCTGTATGTCTTGATTGCCATCGTCTTTTTCCTACAGTTCCCAGTTCTTGGTTCGTAGTTCGTAGTTTCACTTGGTTGGCGACTGAGCATCGGCCCTGCTGCGAACTGTGAACTGCGAACTGTGAACTCGTCTTTTTACAGGTTGCTCACGTACTCGGGCAGCTTTTCGCCGGCCTTCAGCCGGACGTAAGCCTTCTTCCAATCCGGACGGAAGCCCGCGAACTTGCCGCGGCGGCGTTCCTTGCCAACCACGTTTGCGGTGCGGACCGTGGAAACCTTCACCTTGAAGAGTGCTTCCACTGCCTGCTTGACCGCGGTCTTGCTGGCGTCCGGTGCTACTTCAAACACCAGCGTCCCCTCGGTCTCTTTTACGCCCAGGCCCTTTTCGGTAATCAGCGGGCGGCGAATCACGTTATAAAGTGTCGGCATTACGCTGCCTCCGTTGCCGCGGCGAGCTTGCGCCCCGTATTGCGTTTTGAAGCGTTCTTCTCGAGCATCTCCGTCAACTGCTCAAGGGCGGCGGCCGAGAAAATGGCCCGCTCGTAGCGCAGCAGATCGTAGGGATGAACTTCGTTGTTCAGCACCAGTTCCACGCCGTGCAGGTTGCGTGCGCCCAGCAGAAGGTTCTGCGTCAGCGTCTTGCCGTTTTCAACCAGCAGGGCGGTGCGCGTCACTTCCAGCTTGTCCAGCGCCGCGCGGTAAAGCTTGGTCTTGGGCTCTTTCAGTTCCAGCGAGTCCACCACCGTCAGCTTGCCGTCGGCCAGCTTTGCGGCCAGCGCGGAGCGCAGGGCGCCCAGCAGCTTTTTGCGCGGGAAGGCGTAGTCGTAGCTGCGCGGCTGAGGTCCGTGAACCGTGTAACCATGGCGCCACAGGGGCGAGCGAACCGAACCGATACGCGCGCGGCCCGTGCCCTTCTGCTTCCAGAGTTTCTTGCCCGAGCCGGCAACTTCGGTGCGGCTCTTGGTGTCCGCGGTGCCCTGGCGCAGAGAAGCGCGATAATGCTTCACCGCCTCCCACAGCAGGGCCTCGTTCACCTGGTCAGGTCCGAACAGCGCATCGGCCAGCTCAATCGAGCCCACCTTTTCGCCGCTCATGTTTACTACATCCACATTTGCCATCGTCTTCTTCTTCCGCCAGGGCTCTTTCCCCCGGCATCAATCTCGTGCGCCGCAAGGCGCAGTTGCCTGGACGGCCAGTCCTATTTCCTCTTGCCGCCGGCCTTCTTCGAAGCTTTCAACGGATCCACCGTGCCGGACCCGGCAAAACCACGGCGCTCGCGCGGCGGAGTCTTGGCCTTTGAAATCAGCACGTAGCCTTCGCGCGATCCGGGGACCGCACCCTCAACCATCAGAAGGTTCTCTTCCAGGTCGATTCCGCGAATGCGCAGGTTGCGTACCGTCACCTGCTCCGCGCCCATGTGCCCGGGCATGCGCTGCCCTGGAAACACGCGAGACGGATAGCTGGATGCGCCAATCGAGCCCTGCACCTGGAACATATGTCCATGCGATTTCGGCCCGCCCGCAAAACCATGCCTGCGCACGACGCCTGCAAATCCGCGGCCCTTCGAAGTGCCGATCACGTCCACAAAACGCGCTTCCGAGAAGATATCCACCAGCACCCGGTCGCCCGCCTTTGCCGCAACCACGCCATCCGCGTCCAGTTCCAGCGGAACTTCGCGGATAACCTTCACCGGCGGCGCCTCGCACTTGGCAAAGTGGCCGGCCTGCGGCTTGGTCACGTTCTTGTCCTTGATGAACTCCACCAGGCCGATCTGTGCGGCCTCGTAGCCGTCCCTGGCCAGCGTCTTCAGCTGCGTTATCACGCAAGGGCCGGCCTGCAGCACCGTAATCGGGTGCACATCGCCCTTTTCGTCGAAGACCTGCGTCATGCCGATCTTTTTACCCAGAATCCCTGTAACTGCCATGTCTTCCTCACCTCATCATGCGATCAAGCTTCCACCGCACTGCCGGGGCTCTTCCGAGCCTTTTGATCGCTTCGCGCGTTTGCCGCAAAGTTTGTGCGCCGCGAGGCGCGTTTGGCCCCACCGCAGGTGGTTACTTCTCGAAGGCCTTGATCTCGACATCGACGCCTGCCGGCAGGTCGAGCTTCATCAGCGCGTCCACCGTCTGCTGCGTCGGTTCGAGAATGTCGATCAGCCGCTTGTGCGTGCGAATCTCGAAGGCCTCGCGCGACTTCTTGTCCACGTGCGGCGAACGCAGCACGCAGTACTTGTTCTTCATCGTCGGCAAAGGAATCGGACCCGCCACCGTTGCCCCGGTGCGCTTGGCCGTTTCCACAATCTCGCCGGTCGAGGTATCCAGCACGCGATAGTCGTATGCCTTCAACCGGATGCGTATTCTTTGACCTACCATTGGCTTCCTCTCAGTTCTTAGTTCTCAGTTCACAGTTCTCAGTTGGTGAAGCTGCGCCAGGTTTGCCGCAGCCGCTTGCAACTAAGAACTGCGAACTACGAACTGTGAACTGCTACTTGATAATTTCCGAAACCGTGCCCGCGCCCACCGTGCGTCCGCCTTCGCGGATGGCAAACCGCAAGCCCTTTTCCAGGGCCACCGGCGTAATCAGCTCAATCTCGAGCTGCACGTTGTCGCCCGGCATCACCATTTCAACGCCCTCGGGCAACTGCGCCACCCCCGTCACGTCCGTCGTGCGGAAGTAGAACTGCGGCCTGTAGCCCTTGAAGAACGGCGTGTGACGACCGCCTTCTTCCTTGCTCAGAACGTACACTTCGCCCTTGAAAACCGTGTGCGGAGTGATCGATCCCGGCTTGGCCAAAACCATGCCGCGCTCAACATCCTCTTTCGGAATGCCGCGCAGAAGGATGCCGGCGTTGTCGCCCGCCATGCCCTCGTCCAGCTGCTTCTTGAACATTTCAACGCCCGTGCAAACGCTCTGCCGGGTCTCGCGGAAGCCGACGATCTCGACTGCTTCTCCCACCTTCACCTTGCCGCGTTCGATTCTGCCGGTCACCACGGTGCCGCGGCCGGAGATCGAAAAAATATCTTCGATCGGCATCAGGAACGGCTTGTCCACCGCGCGGTCGGGCCGCGGTACGAACGTGTCAACCGCTTCCATCAGCTCGTCGATCTTGGCTTCCCACTTGGGGTCGCCGTTCAAGGCCAGCAGCGCCGAGCCGCGAATTACCGGAGCATCTTCAGGGAACTGGTACTTGCCGAGCAGCTCGCGGACTTCCATCTCCACCAGCTCAATCAGCTCTTCGTCCTCAACCGCGTCGCACTTGTTGAGGAAAACAAGCACGCAGGGAACGCCCACCTGGCGGGCCAGCAGAACGTGTTCCTTGGTCTGCGGCATGGGGCCGTCGGTCGCCGCAACCACCAGAATCGCGCCGTCCATCTGCGCCGCGCCGGTGATCATGTTCTTGATGTAATCGGCGTGGCCGGGGCAGTCAACGTGCGCGTAATGCCGGTTGGCCGTCTCGTACTCAACGTGCGCCGTGGCGATGGTGATGCCGCGCTCCCGCTCTTCAGGGGCGTTGTCGATCGAGTCGAAGGACCGGAACTGGTTCTTCGGGTTGTGCTTCTGCAGAACCTTGGTAATCGCCGCCGTCAACGTGGTCTTGCCGTGATCGATGTGACCAATTGTGCCCACATTCACGTGCGGCTTCGAGCGATCAAATTTTTCCTTGCCCATTTTCCTTCAGTCCCTTCCGTTAGACTTTTCTTCTGTCGCCCCCGGTAACTCCGGGGGTCATCGTGCATGTTGCACGCCTCAATAGTAGGCGTAACCTCTGAAATACCTCTGCCGAAGTTCCTCCGGCACGGCCTCAATCAATTGCAGATAGCGTTCGCGCGTCAAGGCCTGGTCGGATACCGGCAGCGCCTCGTACAGCCCCTGGGCCTGCTTGCCCAGCAACCCCCGCTTCAGCACATCTTCGAAGTCGCGAATCCGCAGCTTGGTACGAGTCACGCGATTCAAAAAGACTTCCACGTCCCGCGCATCGAACGCCGCATCGATCAGCGCATGAAGCTGCGCATATCCCTGCTCGTCCTGTACGGCTATTGCTGCCTGCTCAAACATCGATTGCCAACCTCGCCCGGGAGCTTCGTCAATCCCGGAAATTTCCAATTTTGGAGCGGGAGACGAGGATCGAACTCGCGACCAACAGCTTGGAAGGCTGTGACTCTACCACTGAGTTACTCCCGCCAAAACAGCTGACAGTTCGCAGTGAACAGTTCACAGATTCGAGCCGGCTGCGGAACCGCTTAGGCTCCCCTTCCCGATGCTACAACTGACCACTGACCACTATCCACTGACCACTGAATTTCTGGAGCTGATGACCGGGTTTGAACCGGTGACCTCTCCCTTACCAAGGGAGTGCTCTACCAACTGAGCTACATCAGCCCTTCTTGAAAACTTCAGGGCGTCTTATCGCCGCCCTCATCACCGCTGCGGCGGATCTTCTCCGCATGACGGGCCAACACGGTGCGCAAAGCGAGCCCACCGATAATAATAAGCGGAACCAGCCTCAGTTCCACCGGCTTGCCCACGACGAGCACTTTGCCCTCGCCCATGGTGAACCATACCAGCGCGGCCAAAACCGCGTACAACGCGAGGGCAACCGGATACCGCTTGTCAAGATCGGCACCTGAGCGCATCAACCGCTCCCGATCAGAACCCGCACGCGCTTCCGGCTGTGACCCTTCGCGCATTCCAGTCCCTCAATCTTATGGTGCACAGGGGAGGGTTCGAACCTCCGTAGGTCTAAAGACCGGCAGATTTACAGTCTGCTGCCATTAACCACTCGGCCACCTGTGCAAAACTCAACCCACCCCCGCAATTGCTGCCACTTCAGCGCATTAAGCCCCGCCCGGAAAATCTCCGGCAAGTCGGAGCATGCACCTCTGAGGGATCGCCGCGGAGGACAGGCCCGGCGCTTAAAACAACGCCGGCAAAACTTGCATTGCCGCCCCAGGCCCCAGGTTCAGGCTTTCCGAATGTGGAGCTGGCGAAGGGATTTGAACCCCCGACCCTCTGATTACAAATCAGATGCTCTACCAGCTGAGCTACGCCAGCCCTAAACCACCGGGAAAACCGCCCCGAGTCCCGAAGGACATCCGCAGAATCATGAAGGCACACTCCCGCTTCACGCACCCCACGGCACAGAAATCAAGGTTAGCACACCACCGCCGGAGGAGCAAACCGGGGGCGCTCAATGAGCGGCGATAGGCGATGATTTCGACCGACGGACACCGCATCCGCTCGACATTGGTTCGAGCGGACAGACTGGGCATGGTTTCTCCCTCTGGGAGATTGAGCCGCGCTCGCCAAAAATGGGCTCAATTTGTCCGAGTCTGAAGCTCGACCCCGCAAACCCGGAGCTATAGACACGCAACCGCCTGAGGTATAAATCCCATCCCCAGGCGGTTGGTTGGACATCCTGTTTTTATCCTGCTGGACTTCAAATCACCGGGGCAAGGTTTGTATCTTCAGAGACATAGGCGTGCAAGGCTGTCCCGTGCTGCACATTCACTTCTTTGCCGTGTTTCAGCAGGCCAAATACGCCCACCAGCATGGAAAGGGCAATGGCGCCGCCCATTCCGCTATTCCCTTCGCCGCCCTTGGTTCCGCGCAGGTGAACCTTCACGGCTCCGATCTTGAGGTAGTTGAGGCGGATATTCAATTCGCCGCCCTTGCCCATCATCTCGGAATGAGCCGCGTGAGTGACTTCGCCAACGGCTTTGGTGCCCGTCTTGGCCACAACGACGTCGCCAACCTTGAGGTCTTCAGTCAATAAGAATGCCACGCTGTCGCCGTCTGCGGCCGTTTTTGAGCTCAGATCCTGATCGAATGAGAGATAAACGTCCGTTCCCTCCGGCAACACAACCTTGTCGCCGGCCGGCGCGGGCATTGGAGGGAATGAAGAAGCCGGCGCAGTCTGCGCCACGGTATTCATCTTGAGAACCATGGCTCCTACAACCTTGTCGCTCGCACCAGCCCCTTTCAGGGCGATCATTCCGTTCGCTGAGATGTCGTAGTTTCCCTGAGAACTGCCTATGGTAGCAAGAATAAGATCGTCAGATAACCCTGCCTTAACCAGTTGGATAATCTGGTCATTATCGAGCACATGGGGTGCGGCCTGTTGCGCCTGGGGCGCTGCGGGCGGTTGTGCATACACCGGCGAATATCCCTGCGCAACAAGCAGAGACGCGAGAATCACAGGAGTCAGAAGCTTCTGCACGTACATTGTTCCTCCATCAGGATGTCCAAGGGATTTACGCAAGCATCATACACCCGAGTTACACAGCAGGGAAAAGGGTTTTTACCGGGCGAGAGACTGCCGGAATTTCAGTCCGCAGAATCTGCCAGGCTCGGTGTGCGGTGTCTTCAGAAGCATTCCTGGCGAGGAAGTGCTGCATATCCTTCCTCGCGGGGCAGCCGCAGATCTTCAGCGTGTTGAGCGCAGCGGCTCTGCCTATTTATCCCTGCCCGTCTCCCGGTTACAGACTCAGCGCCAACCCCGCAAATCCCCCCTTCGATATAATGCGTTGACACGCGGGCAAGGGACAAATGCGTCCCGAAAGGACGGAAAGACTTGAACGGAAAGCAGAGAATCAACGCGGCGCTGAAGGGTGAGTGGCCTGACCGCACGCCCATTATGCTTCACAACTTTATGATGGCGGCGCGCGAAATCGGCGTGACCATGCGCCAGTTTCGCGAGGATCCGGTGGTGATGGCCCGCGTTTTTGGCGAGTCAATGGAGCGCTACGACCTGGACGGCATCATGGTGGACGTGGATACCGTCACTCTCTCCGGCGCGGTGGGCGTCGAGGTCGATCTGCCCGAGGACAACCCCGGCCGCTCACACGGCGGGTTCCTGACATCGCTGGAGCAAGTGCGCGACCTTGAACCGGTTGACCTGTCGAAGAACCGTCGGGCGCAGGTCTGGACCGAAGCGGTGGCCATCCTTGTAAAGCAGTACGGCAGCGAGCGCTTCATCCGCGGCAACTGCGATCAGGACCCCTTTTCGCTTTCAGCGTCAATGCGCGGCATGGACCACTGGCTGATGGATGTGGCCGCGCAGCAGGACGATGAACTGGTCTTCGCGCTGCTGGATTACTGCACCGGCATTTGCTGCCAGTTTCTCAAGCTGATGGCCGCTACCGGCTGCCACATGCTTTCAAACGGCGACAGCCCGGCTGGGCCCGACGTGCTCTCGCCGCGACTCTATGGAAAATACGCCCTGCCCTCCGAGCAGCGCGTTGCCGCTTGTTCGCATGAGCTTGGGGTGCCCTACCTGCTGCACATCTGCGGCAAAACCGATCGCATCCTAACCAAAATGACGGAAATCGGTGCCGAGGCCCTGGAGATCGATTACAAGACCAACGTCCAGTTGGCACGCGACACATTCAAAAACAAGGTGACCTTCGTCGGCAACATCGACCCCAGCGAAGTCATCGCCCGCGGAACGCCGGAACTTGTCAAAGCGAAGACAAATGAGCTACTCGACGTCTTTGCCGACTCCCCGCGTTTCATTCTCAATGCCGGATGCGCCATTCCCGCCGATACGCCTCCTGCGAACATTCGCGCCATGTGCGCCTGCCTGCGGAGCCGCACTGCTTGAGCGCGGCTCTGAAATCTGAATCCGTACGCACGTCTGGGAATGTTAGGGTTAATCCTGTCGGGACGCATGAATAAGCGCACGCGCAGAACGCTTTGGGTAGTGGCCGCGGTCCTGCTTTTGCTGGCCGTGGCCATCTTCCTGCGCTCCAAGGCTCCCCCCGAGGCGGCGCGCCTGCTGCCCGAGTCCGACGGCATCATCTACGTCAACCTCAAGCCCTTCCACTCCTTCTTGAAGAAGGACCTGAAGCCGCCCCGTCGCGTACCAGAGTACGAGCAGTTTGTGCAGGGCATCGGCTTCGATTGGGAACAGGACCTGGACGAGGTTGCCGTGGGCCTGCATCGCATGCCCGATCCGAACGGCCCCAACGGTCCGGTTGCCTACTCCATGGTGCTGGTGGGCAAGCTGACCGGCCAAAAACTGAACAATTGGCTCGATGCCCACGCCACCTTCCGCGAGTCCTACGCCGGCCATACCATCTACAACATTCCCTCGGAGGGCCGTATCGTCCGCGTGGCGCAGATCGGCTATGACATGGTGGCCGTCTCCAACACCCCGACCCCGGAGCAGATCCACTCCATGCTCGACCGGCATCGCACCGCCGCCGTGCCCTTTGCCGGCTCTACGCTGCTTTCCCGGCACTACCACGACGTTCCGCTGCTCTCGCTTGCCTGGGGAGTGGGCCAGATCGGCCTGCCTTTCAACGAGAGCGGAGTCATCAGCATTTTTGGCTTCTCGCTGCCGCTGGAGTCGGACTCCACCATTGTTGCCAGCCTCACCCCGGCGCTTTCAATTCAAGGCGCCATGAATCTCAAGGTTGAGGAGATTGCCCCCAGCGACGAGGTGGCCGCCACCCAGGCCGCAGCGCTGGCCACACTGGTTACCCTGGCACGCGGATTTACGGCTCCCCTGTCAGCCAACTCCGCCAACAACAGCCTCAAAGAGCTGCTGAAGACCGCCGAAGTAAACCAGAAGCGCAATCGCGTGGTGGTTACGGCCAAGCTTGGACCCTCATTTGCCACCAGTCTTGCCGCGGACGAAAAATCTTTATTTGATGCACAACCCGAAACACCTCCGGCCCATCCTACTAAGTAACTAGCGCGCTTCCCCGCCGCACGTCCTTTCCACAGACTGCGTAGGCCGGCAGCCGGAACACACCCGATCCCGCATTGGGATCACCTCAGAATCTGCCGAAGCAGAAGGGTTGTTCCGGTGAGCCGGCCTCAAAACTGCCGCATAATTCATCCGCTACCCAAAAATGCAAATTCGCATCCCGCTTTGCCCAGCCTTCATCCAACCCATACTGAGTCTTCCCCGGAGGTCCCATCAGGATGTCTCGCAGCATTTTGATCGTTGTTTGCGCCCTTGGCTTCATCTCATTGCTTTCCGCACAGACCCCGAACCACCCGGTTCTCACGGGCCAGGCCGCCTTTACTGACGCGCTCCACGAATCGCCCGGCACCCGTCGCCACCTGACTGCCGCCGACCTGCCCACCCCGGCGCCCAGCGAGTCGGTTGACAACGGCCCCACCGTGATTGCCCGGCCGGCCAACGCGTGGCCTGTTGCGCCCAGGGGCTTCAAGGTGACTCTCTACGCCACTGACCTGGACAACCCCCGCCTGCTTCGCCTCGCGCCCAACGGCGACCTGTTCCTGGCCGAGAGCGAAACCGGCAAAATCAAGGTATTCCGCGGCGTCGGCGCGGACGGCAAGGCCGCGCAAGTTTCGGTCTTCGCCACCGGCCTGCAGCAGCCCTTCGGCATCGCTTTTTATCCCAACGGCCCCAATCCGAACTACGTCTACGTCGGCAACACCGACGGCATCGTGCGCTTCCCCTACAAGAACGGCGACCTCAAGGCGAGCGGTCCGGAGGTGCGCTTGGCCGAGTTGCCCGGCGGCGGACGCCTGCGCGGCGGCGGCCACTGGACCCGCGACCTGGTCTTCTCAAAGGACGGAAGCAAGCTCTTCGCCTCGGTCGGATCGCACTCGAATGTAGACGACGCCGACACCCACCCCGAAGAGTTCCACCGCGCCGACGTGCTCGAGTTCACCCCCACCGGCAAGTTCCTCAAGGTCTACGCCAGCGGCCTGCGCAACTGCGTCGGCGAAGCCATCAACCCCATCACCGGCGAGCTTTGGTGCTCTACGAATGAGCGCGATGGCCTGGGCAACAACCTGGTTCCCGACTACGTGACCCACGTGCAGGAAGACGGCTTCTACGGCTGGCCCTGGTACTACTTCAACGGCCCCGGCGGCGGCAGGCAGGACCCGCGCCACCCCGGCAAGCACCCCGAGTTGCAGGCCAAAGTTTTGACGCCTGACATCCTCGTCAACCCCCACTTCGCCTCGCTGGAGATGATGTTCTACGAGGGCCAGCAGTTTCCCACCGATTTCAAAGGCGATGGATTCGCCGCCGAACACGGCTCCTGGAACCGCGCCCAGCGTTCAGGCTATGAAGTGATCCGACTCCCCATGAAAAACGGCCATGCCACCGGCGAATACGAAGACTTTCTCACCGGCTTTGCCACTTCAGACGGACAGGTCTGGGGCCGCCCCGTAGGCGTAGCCGAAGCCAAAGACGGGTCCCTCTTCGTCTCCGACGACGGCTCCCGCTCCATCTGGCATGTGAGTTACGTAGGCAAATAACTCTTCTCGCCTTTCGCAAGTAAGCAGTCACGTTCCTCAGTCTCGAACCCGCACCAAAGCCGGGTGCCACGGGTCTGGATTTTCAGACCTGGGAAACCACAAACTTAAATCGGCCAGTATTTCCCCATCCGAAAGAAACCTGAAGACGGAGACCCCCGATGGCAACCGTACTCATCACTGGCACCAGCAAAGGCATCGGCTTAAGCACCGCCCTCACCCTGGCACGCGCCGACCACACTGTTTACGCCACCATGCGCAACCCCGCCGGCGCACCGGAACTGGCAGAAATAACCGCACAGGAACACCTCCCCATCACCATTTCCGCCATGGATGTCGATTCGGACGACTCGGTAACCACGGCCAGCGCCGCCATCTACAAATCCGGCGTCAACATCGATGTGCTGGTGAACGACGCCGGCATCGAGCGCAACGGCTCAATTGAAGACATGCCCCTGGCCGACTTCCGCGCCGTCATGGAGACCAACTACTTTGGCGCTGTCCGCTGCGCCAAGGCAGTCATTCCGCACATGCGCCAGCGCCGCAGCGGCGCCATCATCAACATCACTTCCGTCGCCGGGCGCGTCTCCACCTCGCCGCTCGGCCCTTACTCCGCATCCAAGTTCGCCCTTGAGGCGCTCAGCGAGGCCCTGGCCCAGGAGATGAAGGTCTTTAACGTCCGCGTCCTCGTTGTCGAGCCCGGCATCATCGACACGTCCATGGCGCACAACATTGAGCGCCCTCTACCCGCTTCCCTCTACCCCAATCAGCGCCGCATGAAGGCCCACTTTACCGCCTCGCTCAGCAATCCGACGCAGCCCCTGCTGGTAGCCGAGAAGATCCAAAGCATCATCGAGAGCGGAACCTGGCAGTTCCGCCATCCGGTCGGCCCCGACGCTCAGCCAACCATCACGGGGCGCCTCGCCACCAGCGATGAAGACAACATAGCCCTTCACGCCGCCGACGACGATACCTGGTACACCGTCATGGAAAAGAGCACCGGCCTCGCCATCCGCCCCGGGAAATAAAGCTCGAGCCATGTTCTACATGGTCGAAATGCGGACGTACCGCGCGATATCTTTCGCGTTCACAAGCAGCACCAAAACCACAACCGCGCCAACCACGACGCCGGTAATTGCGTAACCGTTCATTGGGTATACCTCCGAAGGGTTGGATTCCATATTCGCCCACGGCGTTGCGCTATCGAGTTCAACGAGCCCGACCTGTGACAATTCCAGTGGGCGATCAGAGCGTTTTACAGCGCTTCAGTCGCAGCGGAGGCGAGTATCCTGATCCGTAGCGAATCCGCGCACCTTTCTGTCGTCATGGAGGCTCCGTGCCGCACCCTACCCGCCGATCACTTTTGAAAGCCAGCGCCCTGGCAGCCGGAACCATGATGCTACTGCGGCGGGCGCTGTCATCGCCCCTTCCCGCGGACCATGGCGCCACCAGGCTTGAACAATTCGCCTATAGCGATGTGGAACTGCTTGCCGGCCCCATGCTGGATCAGTTCAACCAGAACCACAGCCTCTTCATGAACCTGAGCGAGGACGCCCTGCTGAAGCCTTTCAGGCAGGCGGCCGGACTGCCTGCGCCCGGGGAAGACATGGGCGGCTGGTACTCATGGTCTAAGGACTTCGATCCGCCCAGAAACATGACGGGCTACATTCCGGGCCACACCTTCGGGCAGTATGTTTCCGGCCTTGCCCGCGCTTATGCGGCGACGGGCGACAAGCCCACCCAAGAGAAACTGCGCCGGCTGGTGCTGGGCTACGCTCAAACCATCTCTCCCAGGTTCTGGCAAAACTACTGCCTGCCCGCCTACACGTCTGAAAAGACCACCTGCGGTTTGATCGATGCGTATCAGTTCGCTGACGTCAAGGAGGCCATGGCGGTCCTCGATCATGCCACCGATGTGGTGCTGCCTTTTTTGCCGGAGAAGGCCCTCTCGCGTCCTGAGATGCAGGCGCGCCCCCACCCAAACATTTCCTACACCTGGGACGAGACCTACACGCTGCCTGAGAATTTCTTTCTTGCCTACAAGCGGAGCGGCAACCCGCGCTATCACGACCTGGCCATGCGCTTCCTTGAAGACGATACCTACTTCAATCCGCTGGCCGAGGGGCAGAATGTCCTGCCCGGGCAGCATGCCTACAGCCACCTCAACGCGCTCTGTTCGGCGCTGCAGGCGTACCTGGTAACCGGGAGCGAGAAGCATCTTCGCGCTGCAAAGAACGGCTTTGACTTCGTACGTGCCCAGAGCTTTGCCACCGGCGGCTGGGGGCCCAATGAGACGTTTCGCCCGCCCGAGAGCGACGACCTGGCCAGAAGCCTCGACGACACGCATGCCAGCTTTGAGACGCCGTGCGGCGCATATGGCCACTTCAAGGTGGCGCGCTACATGATGCGCATCACCGGGCAAAGCACCTATGGCGACAGCATGGAAACGGTGCTCTACAACACCATTCTCGGTGCCCGGCCGATTCAGCCGGACGGCCGCAGTTTCTACTATTCCGATTACAACAACGACGCAACCAAGACATTCCACGAAGACAAGTGGCCGTGCTGCTCGGGCACCTTTCCGCAGATCACCGCGGACTATGGCATTTCCAGCTACTTCCGCGCGCCAGACGCCATCTACGTTAACCTCTTTGTTCCGTCGCGCGTGCATTGGCGGCAGGGTGGCGCGGCATACGCGCTGGAGCAAAGTACGGCGTATCCCCTGCTTCCGGTCACTACGCTGCGCATCTCCGCGCCGCGGCCGGCCACCTTCACCGTCTTCCTACGCGTTCCGGCCTGGGCGGGCGCAGGCACGGCTGTGCGCGTCAACGGCAGGCCATTCGCCACCAGCCTCGAGCCGGGCACGTTTGCAGCTCTAAAGCGAGAGTGGAAGGACGGCGACAGAATCGAATACACGCTGGATATGCCGCTGTACCTGAAGCCGATCGACCAGCGGAATCCAAATACCGTGGCGCTGCTGCAAGGTCCGCTGGCCCTCTTTGCAGTCAACAATCTGCAAGCAACCTACAGCCGCGCGCAACTGCTGGCGGCCAGGCAGAGGGCGGCAGGAGGTTCGGAGTGGATCGTCACCAGAGCAGGCGGACCCGTCACCTTCCGGCCCTACTTCGCCATCGACCGGGAACACTACCGGCTCTACCACCAGATTTCGACGTAGGGAAGGCACCGGGTTCCAGGGCCAGGCAACTTGATTGAGAGGTAGGCCGGGGTTTCAACCCCAGCAATACCCCCAGTCACCCTTTAAGAAAATCAGCGCACGCGGCGAGTTACAGCGGTTCTAGAATTGCTGTACCCCGAAACCGCAACTGCTAAGTGCCATTTTCCCTCAAGAAAATGGCACCTTTCACTGCCGTCAAAAGGGCAGGTGAATTCTGGAACCGCTCTAGGGAACCCCTGCGCAGGTGTGTGATTTTGCGGCGACAACGCGAGCGCAGTTGATTTGTTGATTGTGAATCGGTTTTCTTTCGGAAAAGACGGGTTGCTGCTTGTCTTTTTGATCCCTT
>Ga0118677_10010765_pt1 | contig 13894 bp, 13 predicted proteins | sample AliMusrvi5mmetaG_FD_86154 | JGI IMG/M metagenome (GOLD analysis project Ga0118677, IMG submission 86154) | reverse complement strand
AGTTTGAGGAGATTCACGCCCATCTGCTTGTTCTCCTGCTCTCGGCGGATGTGGCGCGCAAATGCGTCCGGTGAGGTGAGCAAGTCGTTGAGGCGTTGGCGCTCGACCGCGTCCTCCGCCGGTGTAAGCGGGCGGCCGTTGCTCTGCAGGTTACGGCCGACACTGCCCTCGGGGGTCTCGATCTGATCGCGCAGGTGGTCCCCCTTCTCGTCGATTACATGCAGGCGATAGCGCAGGAACGAGTCGGGATGCTGAATAACGAGGGCTTCGTTGTTGGCGCAATCGACTGCCCAAATGCGGGCCGGCGATGAGGGCAGGGAAGCATCCGTAGCAGACTGCTGCGGGACACTCGGTGCGGATGCTGGGATACGCTGGGCGGCAGTAGCCAGCGCCAGGACACATAAACTCAGCCGAATCCGGCGCAGATTGGAAACATCTCGTGGGGTGCCCTGCTGTGCGGGGCTTAGTGGGGAACGAGATGCGGGCCGGGCGGCTATGTGTGCTGGCTTCATGTTTACAGAGGATGCATTTTGCCGTCATAAAGTTGGACGCTGGCCAACCTGATGAGGATTCCTTGCATGAGGCGAAAAGAGCGGACAATGCGTTTCTTCTTAAGTTTAAAGCGGCGGTTTGCATCAGGAAGTTGGGATGGATATAGTTCGGCAGGTACTATGGAAGTAGTCCAGATACAACATCGCATCCGGGGAGAGCGACATACAGATGAAACCAACAGAAGGTTCGACCGTTATTGGCAAGTCCGTCACGATTCAAGGAGATGTGATGGGCGAAGAGGACCTGTACATGGACGGCGTAGTGGAGGGGACGATCATGCTGCCGGAGAACCGCCTGACGGTGGGGCCGAATGCGCGTGTGCTGGCGGACGTGCAAGCGCGCGAGGTGGTGGTCTTTGGGTTGGTCGAGGGCAACCTCCGGGCGGCGGGCAGAATTGAACTGCGTGAGTCGGCCGTAGTGAAGGGAGATATCTTTGCGGCTAGATTGTCGATCGAGGAGAATGCAAATATGAGGGGGCGTGTAGATATGTCTGAGTCCACAACGCCTGTTGTACCAGGGCGGCGGCCAAGCATCGAGGCCCCTGAGACCGAAGAAGCAGTCCCGGACCTGTCCTGACCGGAAGGAGTGCGAGAGATGAGCAACATCTTTGGGGGCAAGGACAAAATTGGCGGCGCCATAGTAGAGAACGATCGCGTATCGCGCTATTCCGGCGGGTGGGGCCAACTTTTGCAAAGGATGCGCGGCGGGGAATCACTGCGTATCCTGGATATCGGTCCGACGTCGTCTACCAACATTAACTTCATCACTTCGCTTGGGCACAGTATTTACCTGGCCAACCTGGTGGAGGACGCAGCCAGGCATGAGTGGATTCTGCCCCAGGAGGACGGCGCGGGAGGGCGCTTCGATGTAGAGCGGTTTCTGGCATTGCACCTGGATTTTTCCGGGCGAGGGTTCGACGTGGTCTTGTTCTGGGACACGGCTGACTTTCTTCCACCGGAATTACTTTCGCCAGTACTGCAACGGATTCACTCGGTGATGATGCCCGATGGACAGATGCTGGCGATGTTTCATCCTGCGAACGGAGGATTTACACCGGGAACTGCAAAGGCGGACTTTCACCGCTACCACTTGACCGATCAAACCACGGTGGATGTGCAGCGCGTTGGAGACTACCCCCAACTGGCAAACTATACCAACCGTCAGATTGAACGGCTGCTCGCGAAGTTCAAGGGATTTCACTTCTACCTGGCCAAGGACAACATGCGCGAAGTCATGGTTACACGCTAATATACGCTCCGCGAATTAAAGGTCGTATCTGGCCGGAGCTAGATTGAAGCTGTCAAGGGATAACTTCGGAAGATTATTGGAAATATTGTCTAAATACACAAGGACACAGCGCCCAGAAGGAAGAGAGCGCTGCGTCCTGATAAATCGGGAACTTGGGGTGAGTCAGATTTAGGTCTACTTTGCGGCCGAGGCTGGCTTTGCAGTCTGCTTTCTACGTTCTGCCCAGCGACGCTTCATAGCTTCGGCGATGCGCTTTCGGCCTTCGGGGCTAATCTTGCGCTTGCGAGGCGCAGCGTTCGCCGCCGTCTTGGCATTCTTGCTTCCCTTGGGACGGCCCCGGCCCTTGCCAACCTTCACGGCGGTACCAGAGAGTAGTGCGCGCGCCTGTTGGAGCTTCGAAATCTGGGAGTCAATTTCCTCAAGAATACGGCTTACTTCCACGTGTTGCCTCCTTGTAGCGAAGGGGAATGAATTTCCTCCCCGCATTCTTCCGGCTCGTTGTCCGGGATATTCCAATGGCTCACGATCGCATACTAAAATGTAAGTTCGTGATTGAGTTGCCAAGCAAAGAATACATAAATACTTTCATACTTGCAATTAGTTTGAGTTATTATTGCCAATTACTTATTAGTCAATGATCGAAGAGGAGCAATTCAAGGAAGTTATTGGACATGCGACCTGGTGTTGGCGAGAGTTATTCTGGGGTAGATAGTCCCTGGGAGAGTGATGATATAGCTGCAGTGTTAGACTGCATAACAATGCGATTTATTCCGTTGCGACTGTGGATATTGGCGATTTTGTCGGGCGTGCTGCAGGTGTTACCGTTTCCTATCGCGGGACCTGTGCCGGCGTGGCGAACAGCGTTCTGCTGGGTTGCATTAACTCCGCTCCTGCTGGCGCTTACCGGCAAGGACACACATGGCCTTCCACTCCGCGCCTACCAGGGCGCGGTATTGGGCTACGTCTCTGGATTTGTATGGTACCTAGGGAATTGTTACTGGGTTTATGAGACCATGCACCTATATGGCGGGATTGCTAAGCCTGCTGCGGCCGGCATTCTGGTACTCTTCTGCCTCTACCTAGGGCTTTATCACGCGCTGTTTGGAACGCTCATAGTTTCATTTCGAAGCGCTCAGTTATGGAAACATAGCCTGGGAGTGCAAGGCGCGCTTCTTCTAAGCCCATTCGCATGGGTAGCGGTGGAACTGGCGCGAGCACGGATTACAGGGTTTCCCTGGGACCAATTGGGTATTACCCAAGTGGATAATTTATTGCTTACGCGGATTGCTCCCATTGCCGGGTCGTATGGTCTATCGTTTGCAATTGTCGCTGTAAATGCGCTTTGGCTGGCGCGGATTACGTTGAAACCACGACGTTTTACCCGGCTGGCGCTGGCCTTGTCGTGTATAGGCATTATTCTATTGTACGTCTATTTGCTAAGACTAGTTCAGCCGCAAATTCATGAGGGTACGGAAGCGACAGCTACCCTGCTACAGGAGAACCTGAAAGTAGGTGCGGAGGTAGCCAGCTCAGAGCCATTACTTTCTCAGAATGACATGCTGCGAGCATTTTCCGAGCTAAGTCTTTTTCCCCCCAATGGGGGAGAATGCAATGGAATTCCAGAGATGTATGGAACCCGATGTAAAGGCTCCGATGCCCCACAACAGAGTACGGATGCTGACGCCGCGCGAATGATGCAGGCGACGGATTTGATTGTGTGGCCAGAGGCTCCGACGATGTTCCAGGAGAACAATCCGGAGTTTCGCATGTCTATGTCCAGACTGGCGCGCGCAGCTAATGCTCCGGTGATTGTTGGAAATATCGGGATAGAAGCGGATCGCGACGCTGCTCGAGGCTATGATTTACATAACTCTGCGGACTTTATTCAGCCGGATGGGAACTTTGCTGGCCGGTACGACAAGATGCATCTAGTGCCATTTGGCGAGTATGTCCCTTACAAGAAGCTGTTCTTCTTTGCGGGAAAACTGCTGGACGATGTGGGTGATCTCGATCCGGGAACGCGGCGGTCGGTCTTTACCACTGGCGGACATAGCATCGGTACGTTTATCTGTTATGAGTCGGTCTTTGGCGACGAGGTCCGCCAGTATGCGGAGATAGGTGCGGATGTGCTGGTGAATATCTCCGACGATGGATGGTATGGCGATACAAGCGCGGCATGGGAGCACCTGAATATGGTGCGCATGCGTGCCATCGAGAACCATCGCTGGGTATTGCGCGCCACCAATACTGGAGTGACTGCAGCGATCGATCCCTATGGGCGAGTAGTTGCTTCCGCGCCGCGGCATACTCGCACCAGTCTCCATGTGGGATTCAATTATGAGCAAGATGTTACTTTTTATTCCGCGCATGGGGATTTATTCGCATATTTATGCGCATTAATCGCAGTGGTTGGATTGGGTTTGGGATTGCTGCGCAAATTGGCGCAAGAATGATCGGAGCAAGTGTTTAGACGTTCCCAGAATGAAGGGAATATTTTCTATTGAGCGTAATTCGAGATTACTAGACGATCTCTTCGTCCCAATTCTCCAGATATGTTTTGAAATCGGCCATGAACTTGCCGGCATCTGCTCCGTCCACAATACGGTGGTCGAAGCCAAGAGCAAACCGCTGGATGGAGCGAATAGCGATGGAGTCGTTGCCGTCCTTGTCGGTGATGACCTGGGCTTCTTTGTTGAGTCCGCCGATGCCAAGAATGGCCGCCTGCGGCTGATTGATGATGGGCATGCCGAACTGTTCGCCGAAGATGCCCGAGTTGGTCAGCGTGAAGGTGCCGCCCTGCACCTCGTCCGGCAATAGCTTCTTACCGCGTGCGCGTTCGGCGACGTCGGCAATGGCGCGTGCAACGCCCAGAAAGTTTTTCTCTTCGGCCTGGTGGATTACAGGAACAATGAGGCCCCACTCCAACGCCACGGCGATGCCGATGTTGATGTTCTTGTTGTAGCGGATGCCATCACCCTCGACCGATGCGTTGACGATTGGGTGCTTGCGCAATGCGGCAATGGCGGCGCGCGTAATGAACGGCATGTAGGTCAGTTTGACTCCGGTGCGCTGCTCGTACTTCGACTTCTCCCGCTCGCGCAGTCGAACAATGCGCGTCATGTCCACCTTGAAGACGGTGTGCACATGTGGGCTTGTGTGCTTAGATTCGACCATGCGTTTGGCAATGATGCTGCGCATCTTGGTCATTGGGACCAGGCTGCCGAGTGCGGGAGACGGGGCAGAAGGCCTGGCCGGCGCTGTAGAGGCTGGCGCGGACTTGGCTGCAGGATTCGCAATATAACCGAGGATGTCTGTCTTGGTGATGCGTCCAGCAGGGCCGGTGGCAGGGACGCGGGCAAGATCGACGTTGTTGTCCTTGGCAATCTTGCGCACTAGAGGCGAGGAGCGCGCGCGTTCGCCCGCGGCTGTCGATGCGATGGGTGCTGTCGAGGTGACTGGGGGTACTACTGACGAAGCAACTGGCGTAGGTGTTGCTGGCGCTGACGTATTGGGTGCGGGTACTGTTGCCGGCTTGCCATCGCCGCCGATGACGGCAACAACCGAATTGATGCCGACGGTCGAGCCTTCGGGGAACTTAATTTCTGTCAGTGTGCCGGCCACGGGCGAAGGGATCTCAGCATCCACCTTGTCAGTGGAGATCTCGAAGAGCGGCTCGTCGCGCTCCACTATGTCGCCGACCTTCTTGAGCCACTTGGTGATGGTGCCCTCGGTAATGGATTCGCCCATCTGCGGCATGGGCACGTCCGTTCCGCCTCCGCCGGAGGGAGCTACCGGAGATGCGGCCGGGGCGGCGGCTGGGGATGCAACCGGATCTGTCGCGGGCGCGGCAGCCGCTGGCGCAGGAGTTGCCTTGGCCGGTGGCGCAGCAACGGTGCCTGCGCCTTCGGCGATGATACAGACCACGGTATTGATCTGCACCGTGGCACCCTCGGCGATCTTGATCTCCTGCAATGTCCCAGCTGCGGGGGAGGGAATCTCGGCGTCTACCTTGTCGGTAGATATCTCGAAGAGCGGTTCGTCGCGCTCCACTTTGTCACCAACCTTTTTGAGCCACTTGGTCAACGTTCCTTCAGTAATCGATTCGCCCATCTGGGGCATAACTACTTCAATCGGCATGGGATTCCTTCCAGAGTTGGTGGGCACCGCCAGAGATGTCCTGCGCATTTGGATTATAAGGCTTGGGCCAGTGGTAGCTTGAATCAGGAACGCGGGCCGCACTGTTATAGATGCTCGCGAGGGAGCAATCGGCACTCATAATTTCGATTCTACGGTTCCACAGCACGCGAGAAGTTGCTCGAGGGAGTTGCACCAGACCATCTGGCGCTGAAAGACGCGTCCGAAGTTGCGCGCGGTCGCATGCATCACTCTTTCCATCGTAGGCTCACGGCTTGCGTCGGCTTCTGCTTCCAGACTGGTGACGCCACGGTCGCGAATGCCGCAGGGAACGATCCAGTCAAAGTCGCGTAGATCGGTGGTGACGTTCAGGGCAAAACCATGCGAAGTGACTGCCTGCGAAACATGGACGCCGATTGCCGCCAGCTTATTCTCGCGCATCTCGCCGCAGGTCCATACGCCGGTGCATTTGGGAATGCGCTTGGCCATCACGCCGAAGTCCGCGCAGGTGCGGATCAGTGCCTCCTCCATCAGGCGGACAAAGTCGACGGGCCCGAGATGAGGGCCGCGCTTACCTGGCCACTCTCCACGTAGATCGACGATGGGGTAGCCGACAAGCTGGCCTGGGCCATGGTAAGTGACGTCGCCGCCGCGATTGACCTCGTGCAACTCCACTCCATGGCTGGCAAGCCACTCGTCGCTGGCCAGGATGTTGGCGCGCGATGCGTTGCGTCCCAGCGTAAGCACCGGCGGATGCTCCAGCAGAAGCAGCGTGTCGCCGATGAGGCCCTGCTTGCGCGCCGCGATCACGCGCTGCTGGATATCCAGCGCTTCAGGGTAGGGCACGCGGCCGAGTGAGAGTAAATGAATGAACATATCGAACGATGTTGGCTGGAGTATTGCAAGCGCTGGCTTCGCTGAGAGAGGAATCAAGAGGATGGGGTGCTATAACTCTGTCCCTTTATCAGCCACTAGACTCCGCGCTCGTTCGACAAACTCATCCAGTGTTACGCTGCCCTGGTCGCCCATGCCGCGGGTGCGCACGCTTACGCTGTTGGTCGTGGACTCCTTATCGCCCAGGATGAGGATGAACGGTACTTTTTGCAGGCCGAAGTCACGGATCTTCGAGTTCATCTTCTCGTTGCGCGCATCGAGCTCCACGCGCAGGCCGGCGGCTTCGAGCGTGGCCTTGACGTGCTCCGCGTAGACAAGGTGTTTATCGCTGGATATAGGAACCAGGCCGACCTGCACCGGTGCGAGCCAGAATGGAAATGCTCCGGCGTAGTGCTCGATCAGCACTCCGAAGAAGCGTTCTACAGAGCCGAACAAAGCGCGGTGTACCATGACGGGCTGATGCAGCTCGCCGTCTTCTCCCTTGTACTCCAGCTCGAAGCGCGCGGGCAGGTTGAAGTCGAACTGTACGGTGGATAGCTGCCACATGCGTCCCAGCACATCCACCAGCTTGATGTCGATCTTCGGCCCGTAGAATGCCGCCTCGCCGGGGATGGTGCGGTAGGGAATAGAGCGGCGTTCCAGCGCGTGCTTTAACGAATCGCTGGCGCTCTGCCAGTTTTCGGCTGAGCCGGTGTAGTCCTTCGGCTTGGTCGGGTCCCACGTGGAAAGCTCAACCTTGAACTCCGAAAAGCCAAACGTATTCAGCACCGACTGCGCAAAGTCGATGCATGCGACTACCTCGTCCTCGATCTGCCCCGGCGTGCAGAAGATGTGGGCGTCGTCCTGGGTGAAACCGCGCACGCGCAGCAGGCCGTGCATGGTGCCACTGCGCTCGTAGCGGTAGACGTTGCCCAGCTCGGCGTAGCGCAGCGGCAGGTCGCGGTAGCTGCGCGGATTACTCTTGTAGATCAGAATGTGTCCAGGGCAGTTCATCGGCTTCAGCCGATACTCGGCGTCGTCCAGCTCCATCGGCGGATACATATTCTCGTTGTAGTATCCCTCGTGGCCGCTGATCTTCCACAGCTCGCGGCGCATGATATGCGGTGTAAAGACGAGGTCGTAGCCGCGCCGGATACACTCCTCGCGCATCCAGTCTTCCATGGTCTTGCGGATGAGGCCGCCCTTGGGATGCCAGAAGATGAGGCCCGCGCCGGCGACCTCCTGAATGCTAAACAGATCGAGCTGTTTGCCCAGCACGCGATGGTCGCGTGCCTTGATCTCCTCGAGCCGCTTGAAGTGCGCGTCTAAATCCTTGCTCGAAAAAAACGCCGTGCCGTAGATACGCTGCAACTGCTGGTTCTTCTCGTCGCCCAGCCAGTAAGCGCCGGCAATTGCCGTCAGTTTGAACGCCTTGACGCGCCCAGTCGAGGGGATGTGCGGACCACGGCAGAAGTCGGTAAAGCCGCCGTTCTTGTATAGCGAGATGGAGTCACCGGGCTGGGTGAACTTCTCGATGAAGTAGACCTTCATGAATTCGCCCGCAGTGTTGTACTCACTCAGCCCTTTATCGCGCGTCTTCTCTACGCGGACAAACGGCTCATCGCGTGCTACCACCTCGGCCATGCGTGCTTCAATGGCGGCTAGATCGGCTTCGGTGAATGGCGTCTCGCGGTAGACATCGTAGAAGAAGCCGTTGTCGGTTGCGGGGCCATGGCCCAGCTTGGTTTCGGGGAAAAGCTCAAGAATCGCGGTCGCCATGACATGCGCGGCGGAGTGGCGCAGTACTTTGAGCGCGGCCTCGTCGGCCTCCTTCAGCAGCCACAGCTCCACATCTTCGTTGAGCGGAGACGCCAGGTCCACCAGGCGCGCACCGTCGTCGCCTGCGCCGGCCACGCTGTACATCGCGGCTTCGGAGGCGGCATCGGCGTCGACCTGCATGGCCTTTGCCGCTGTGTCGGAACCAGTCAGCGGGCGGATGCGCGCTATGACTACCGCGGCGGCTAGCCGGGGCGAAATGTCGGTGGCGATTTCAAAGGGAGTAGTGCCGCGCACGACTTCGCGCCGTGACCCATCGGGAAGCTGGATTTGAATCTGATCTGTGCTCACACTCTACAGGATACTTCGTTCCGCGGATTGGTTCAGCTAGTATGGCGAAAAGAAGTGCGCGGAGGTACGAATCGTCGATGACTTTGGCAGGAGATGCCCAGCAACCGAGCCGAAAGGTGGCTAACAGCAAAAAGCAGCGGGCGCGCCAGTTTGGCGTCTCTCCCGCTGCTCTTCACCCTAAAAACAGCTCTATGCGGCCTGATTGCTCTGCTCGGCTGACGGGAGTGTCGCCCGCAGAGTCATGCGATTCGCCTTCGCCCACATATGTCCCCACGCGATCCCGATGAGGGGAGCGACTGCAACAACGATAAATGCCAAAGCTACCGCATTCCGCATAGTACGTTCTCCTTCTGTTACCTCGGCAGTTTGGGAGGGCCGAGTCAGGCCGGTAAGGACCAGGATTTATGTGGGCCCGCACCCGCCATTGCTGGGGGCGCTATAGAAACTATCCATGGGGATTATCTATTTCGCTATCCCACCAACAGATTATTGCGCGAACATCCGAGCTATCACGATGGCACTTTAGTGGTATGCCGCGAAGCTGTTGTCCGTTAGTACGAAGAGCCGCATCCGGGTGCCGGTAGATTGATCCCCTGCACTTCGCGAACTGGTTATGGCTTGAGCGAGGTTTGCCCGGAACTTCGGGAATAGCGCAGGACTTCCACGCTGGAGATGGCGATCAGGCCTTCTTCCACCATGGCATCCAGATGGGGAACCAGTCCCGCTATCTTCTCTTCCGTATCGATGATGCTGATCATGATGGGAGCATCGCTGGAGAACGTCCAGTGGCTGGAGTGGCGGATGCGGGTGCTGGTGCCATAGCCTTCGATGCCTCGGTAAACAATGGCGTCGTCCAGGCCCAACTCCTGCGCCTTGGCCACAATCGCTTCATGCAGCGGCTTGCGTTGCCACTTGTCTTTCTCTCCGAAGTGTATGCGCAGCATGCGGGCTTGAAATTGTACCTTCATGGCTGTTCTTCTTTCATGCCGAAGCGGTTCCAGTTCTCGTTGCAGTCTGCAATGGGTCGATCTCCAATGCGCGGTGGGAGTACTTGATGATGTCCACGTCCGAGAGCACGACCAGCCCCTCTTCTACCATTTGTTCGACCAGCGGCATGAATGCCTGCAGCTTCTCCTCGGTGTCAACGACCGAGAGCATGATCGATGCGTCGCGCGAGAGTGAGAGAGGCTTGTTGTTGTGCGCGCGGCTGTGCGCTCCGTAGCCCAGAATGCCACGATAGACTGTGACGCCTGCAATGTCGTTGGCACGCATCGCTTCTACCAGTGCCTTGTACAGCGGTTTGTCCTTCCAGCGGTCCGATTCGCCGATGTAGATGCGCATCAGCTTGGCTTTGCCCTCCATCTTCAGGTGGGAAGCCGGAACAGCAGGCGCTGTCTTTTCCTGATTCGAGAGCTGCGCCGGCTTTGCAACGGTGGTCTCCTGCAACTCGATCATTCCCGTTCCAGCTAGTTCTTCCAGCTTGCCCAGCAGCTCGTCGACCTTCTCCCGCGATTCGATGAACTCGATCTTGAGAGGCAGGTGGTCCGAAATATCCACGATGCTGGCTGAGTGCATGTGATGGTCCGCGCCAAACCCAGCGACACCCTTCAGCACGGTCGCGCCGGAGACGCCGCGATAGAAGAGGAAGTCCAGGATGCTGGAGTAGGTCGGGACTCCATGATGGGTCGATCCCTCGCTCAGATAAATGGAGACCTTGACTGCCTTTCCGGCGTTCAACATACGTCCTCCTTCAGAAATACTCAGCAATCACGATCCCGACCCAGGTGGCGGCCAGCCCCAGGAACAGGCTGCCGAAGGCATACAGCGATGCCTCCAGGAATGCGCCGCTGCGCAGGGTGGAGAGGGTCTCCCACTCATACGTTGAAAAAGTACTATAGGCGCCGACAAAGCCGATAGGTACCAGAAATCTCCACGCCGGGTTTAGCTCCGTGCGCCGGGCCAGAAAGGTCATTGTGAATCCGATGATGACACAGGCCGTGATGTTGATGACGAAGGTCCCATAGGGAAACTTTGCCCCCATACGGCCAGAGACTGTTGACCCGACCCAGTACCGGGCGATAGAGCCAAGCGCGCCGCCTACCGCGATCAAGAGATATTTCTGCAAACGGATTGCCTCCATCCTTATGCTATCAACCGTCTACTGGGTGCTGCATCCGATCTTATGCGCATTCTTATAGAGCCTGCACCAGGTAGATTGCGCGATGCGAGAGAATAGAGGAGATGGGTGGATGGGCCTAAATGCAGTGTGCGAAGGCATCCACCGGAAAATACGTCAATCGGACTGTAAACGAGGAATCAATCTTGAACGGTACGGAAGAACCAGTTCGTGTGGACACGGAAGAAGCCGAATCGCCGGTCATAGAGGAGCAGCGAATTGAGGGTCGCTCCTCGCATGCATGGAGGGCTCTGCGCCATCGCAACTTCCAGCTCTTTGTCGGCGGACAGAGCATCTCGCTCATCGGCACCTGGATGACGCGCATTGCCACCGGCTGGCTGGTATACCGCCTCACCGGGTCGGCGCTTCTGTTGGGTACGATCAGCTTCGCCGGTCAGATTCCCACCTTCCTTCTAGCCCCCTTCGCCGGTGTCTGGGTGGACCGGCTCAACCGCCAAAAGGTACTGGTGTGGACGCAGACTCTGGCCATGGTACAGTCGCTTGCTCTGGCCGCGCTCACCCTCTCCGGTCGCATCACAATCCCCTGGGTGCTCGCGCTCAGCATCGTGCAGGGATTCGTCAACGCCTTCGACATGCCCGGCCGCCAGGCCTTCCTGGTACAGATGGTGGAGGACCGGCGCGACCTGGGCAACGCCATTGCCATCAACTCGTCGATGGTGAACATGGCGCGGCTCATCGGTCCGTCGCTGGCCGGAATGTTGATTGCGGTCAGCAACGAGGGCTGGTGTTTTTTGATCGACGGTATCAGTTACCTGGCCGTTATCGCGTCCCTGCTGATGATGCACGTTCACACCCCCACGGCTAAGCGCGCTGTCACCTCCATGCTGCACGAGCTGAAGGAGGGTTGGACATACGTCTCGCAGTTCGTCCCCATCCGCATCATTCTGTCGCTGTTCGCGGTGGTCAGCCTGATGGGCATGCCCTTCGTTGTGCTGATGCCGATCTTCGCGGCGCGCATACTGCATGGCGGCCCGCATACCTTCGGCTTTCTGATGGGGGCGATGGGATCGGGAGCGTTGGTGGGCGCGCTGCTTCTGGCTGCGCGACGCAGCGTTCTCGGCCTGGGCCGCAAGATCGCTATCTCTTCGGCGGTCTTTGGCGCAGGACTGATCGGCTTCGGGCTCTCTCACTATTTCTGGCTCTCGATTGCAATGATGCTGGTCGCGGGATTCGGCATGATGCAGGGCATGGCCTCCAGCAACACCATCATCCAGACCATCGTCAGTGAAGGTATGCGCGGGCGCGTGATGAGTTACTACACCATCGCGTTCGTGGGTATGGCGCCCTTCGGCAGCCTGTTGGCCGGAGCTATGGCGCACGCCATCGGAGCACCCTTGACAGTGATTGTGAACGGGGTCATTGTGATGCTGGGTGCGGCGTGGTTCGCCACGCGCCTGCCCGCCGTGCGCGACGCCATCCGACCCATTTATCGCGAGATGGGAATCCTGCCTATCGAAGTAGTCAGCGCAATGACCAGCGGCGGCGCAAGCTAGGTCTCGTAGTTCTATCTAAACTTCTGCTATCCCGCTTCGCCGCATGCAAAATCGGCATCAGACAATTGTGTCCCTCGGTCGCAGCAGGCCAGGGAAGAATCAGGCTTGCAAGCCGCGGCCAAGGGAGAGCATCACCATGCACAGCAATCGCGAAGATCAGCCCGAAGAGCCGGACTTTACGCCGACCTACCAGGAGGAATCGCATAAGCAACCTTACTGGAAGCGCGCACATCTGGATTGGCGGGTCTGGGTTGCAGCCTTCTTTATCTTCGCGGCCATTGCGGTTTATGTTTGGACCGTCGATCTTTCGATGGTGCCCCGAGTGTGATCGTAGACGCTAAGATCTGCGCGCCTGCAGCAGCTCGTTCACCTTCGCGATCACTTGAAACGCGTCGGTTATGTAGACCACGTCGGCCTTGCCGCGTGTCCATCCGCAGTTCTGGTCCAGGCTGATGGCGCGGCGTTCTCCGACGAAGCGCCAGCCCACCACATGCGGCTCCTCGCCGTGGCAGCAGGTGGAGAGGCCCTTGGCGTGGCGCGGCGTAGCTCCCGTCTGCCCGATCTGGTTCATGTGGCTGAGGAAGGGAAGCACCGATTGCTCCTCGCCCGGCCCCTCGGCCTTCTGGTCTGCCAGCGACTTGCTGCTTCCCAGCGACGCGCCGCTGAGACGCAGAAACGCGAGGATCAGTTGGCCGGCCTCTGCGACGTGAATCTGTCCGTCGGGCTGCTTCTTGGTCCAGCCGGCCCCGGCCACAAACAGCAGCTGGGCATCCGGGCGGATGGTCTGCGCATCGCGCATGGGCGAACGCAGTCCCTCGACCGTGGTGCGCGTAGTGGGAAGTGTGACGTCGACCGCCTCTACCTGGGCGGTGGCTGGTTCAGCGGCGAAGGCTGAGGCAGTAAAGGTGATTAGCAGAGCTGCTGATAAAAGAAATTTATTCATGGCTGTGTTCCTCTTTTTGCTTTTTGCTCAAGTATCCATGCATCAGGTGGCATGTGGTCAACAACACGTTCTTTCTGCCAGTTGACGAGCTTAGCCCTGCCATCAATCACATCTGTCACGCCAACCCAAAAAACGGAAGTGGCCTGATGGTCGATTTTACGGAAAGACTGCTCGCCAAAGGGCGTGAAATAGGTCACTTCTTCCAAAGCGGCGCGGATTTTTTCAGGTTCGCTAGAATGAGCTTTTTCGATCGCGGCGGCAATGGCGCGAATGCCGTAATAGCCTGTCATCGTGTAAGTTCTTGGCATTTCGTGATAGGTTGCCGTG
>Ga0118677_10010764_pt1 | contig 13895 bp, 13 predicted proteins | sample AliMusrvi5mmetaG_FD_86154 | JGI IMG/M metagenome (GOLD analysis project Ga0118677, IMG submission 86154) | reverse complement strand
CCTTTCCCTGGGCTTCTCCCACCCGGTTAACTTTGAACTCCCCAGCGGTATCACCGTTGAGGTGGAGAAGATGACCAAGGTGAAAGTCATGGGTATCGACAAAGAAATGGTCGGCCAGACAGCAGCCAAGATCCGCGCGTTCCGCCCGCCCGAGCCTTACAAGGGCAAGGGTGTCAAGTACGCTACTGAGACGATTCTGAGAAAAGCCGGCAAAACCGGTAAAAAATAGCAATTAGCTAAGGAGAAGTGCCTTGAGTTCTCTAGCCCCAAAACAGGTAGCTCGTCTTAAGAGACAGACCAGGGTCAGAAAGAAGATCACCGGATCGCCCGCCCGCCCGAGACTGAACGTCTTCAAAAGCGCGCGCCATATATACGCCCAGCTGATCGATGATACCACTGGCGTCACGCTCGTTGCAGCCTCCACCGTCATGGAAGGAGTTGCCGAGGGACTTGCCTACACAGGGAACATCGAGGCGGCTGCCAAGGTCGGCGCCGCGATCGCCAAGAAAGCCCTTGAAGCGGACATCACGGCGGTTGTTTTCGACCGTAACGGATTCCTCTATCACGGAAGAATCAAAGCCCTGGCTGAAGCCGCACGTGAAAACGGTCTGTCCTTCTAAAGGGCAGGTAAGGAGGAATGAGTTTGCTTAAGATCAATGCCAGTGAAATGAATCTTACGGATAGGGTTGTCCATATAAGCCGCGTTGCCAAGGTTGTCAAGGGTGGCCGCAGGTTCAGCTTTTCCGCTCTCGTAGTTGTCGGCGACGGCAATGGCTACGTCGGTTACGGACTGGGCAAGGCCAACGAGGTCCCGGAGGCAATCCGCAAAGGGGTCGAGCAGGCCAAGAAGAACCTGATCAGGGTTCCCATTGTCGCCGGCCAGACCATCCCGTTCGAGATCCTGGGAAGCTTCGGCGCAGGCAAGGTCCTGATGATGCCGGCCTCCGCAGGTACCGGCGTTATCGCCGGCGGTGCCGCTCGCGCGGTCTTCGAATCTGCCGGTCTGCACAACATCCTCGCCAAATGCCTGGGTTCCAACAACCCGCACAACGTGGTGAAGGCCGCCTTCGCCGGCTTAAGCCGTCTCAAGACCGCTGAAGAGCTGATGGCGCGCCGCGGACTGACTGTCGAATAGTCTCGGGTACTACCCTCAAGGAGTTGAAAATGTCTGGAGAATTAAAGGTTACCCTCATACGTAGCCACATAGGGAAATCTGAAAGCATGAAGGGTTGCCTGCTGGGCATGGGCCTCACCAAGCGTGAGAAGACCGTGACCTTGAAGGATACCCCGGAAATCCGCGGGATGATCAACAAGGTTTCCCATCTGGTACGAGTCGAAGAGTAATCTTCTCAAAGGTGATAAAAATGCAATTAAATACGATCAAACCGGCCATCGGGTCGACCAAAAATAGAAAGCGCATCGGTAGGGGCGTCGGCTCCGGCCACGGCAAGACCGCAACCAAGGGACACAAGGGACAGAAGGCCCGCAAAGGACGCAGGGAACTCAAGGGACCCAAGGGACCCAAGGGCCCGGTCAGCCGGGCCGTGCCGCGGAGCCTGGCCTAACTGAGGTTTTTCAGTCCTTGCCGGCGATGGTTTGCTGCCACAGGGGCGAGGGCGGCAGATCGTTGGGGCGGCAGATGATGATTCCGGCATGGGTGGCGGAGCCATTCAGGTAATCCGTGATGGGGCGATCAATGGTGACCATCCGGCCCTTGTCGTGATCCGAGGTGGCGTGGGTGAAATACGCCCGCCCATTGAGCCGCGTGATCATCCCGACGTGCGAGGTGTAGGCATCCGGGTCGGTGGTGGTGATCGCACAGATGTCCCCATCCTGCAGATACGCCTCTACCGCGCGCACCTTCGCCTTGGGGATGTGCATGACCGGCAATTGGGAAACCCGCGCCTCAATCCGCCCCATCGGCTCGATCAGCGAGGGATTGGAGCGCAGGTAGCGGTAGGTCTTCCACGCCACGGTCATCTCGTGGATGTCCCGATGCAGGCGCACCGCGCCCGGCAGGCGGGAGGTGATGTTCGATGCGAAGCCGCGCCGCTGGTTGTCATCGAAAACCTCCTCAAGCTGGTGCATCCGGCTCAGGTAGCTACCCGTGCAGACGCCACTGCGGTATCGCTCGATTTCCACCATGTGCAGCATATCCTGCGGCTTGTATGGGCCGGGCTTGTAACGCAACATGCGGGCGATCGCCAGGGCGTTCTCGTAGTAGGTCCAACAATCCATCCCGGCGAGGTTGACCACGGGCGATTCGATTCGATCATCCACCTCCAACGTGTAGTTCACGTAGGGAGTTCCAACCATTTCGCGGGCCACCCGGATCGTCCGCTGGGGCAGGGCCAGGGCACGCCAATTTTCCCGCTCCGCCTTGGCCACGATGGCGAAAAACTTCGCCTCGCCCTTGAACACCGTGCTCATTGGCAAACGCGGTGCGCTGGGCGGCGTCACCGTCCGGCCGCTGGTGGTTGCCACTTGAATTGTCCGCGTGCCGCCCGCCGGCAGCCCCGCAACTTCTGAATTCCCGTAACCGGCGAGGCACAAGCCGCCTAGCGCAATCACCAACTGTCTGCCGTTCATGGGAGCGACCTTAGCCGCCATTGGCGCAAATTGCAATTCCAGTCTTTGCGCCAGGCATTGCGATGGATTGCGGCAAGCGGCACGGCATGAGCCTCAGAACCCCTCAGGATGTCTCATCACGTAGCCATTGGCTTCACGGGATTCCGGCTTCCAGCGCGGTCCGCTGCGACCGCCACCGCCGCCGGTATCCAGGCGCAAACCGGCAACCGTCATGAAGACATGGCCGCGGCAGGCATAGATCGTGATCCACCGCCCCGGGCCGGGAAGGCCGTAGTTACAATACTCCCTGGATTGCAGGGAACCATCGATGATACCGGCGGCACGCAGCACATAGGACACGCTGCCGGAACAATCGTAGCCATAATCCACCAGTTGGGCATGGCCGCCACCCCATTTGTAGGGCACGCGCTGGAGGCGATTGGCCGCTGCAAAGGCGTGCTTCACCGCATTGGGAGCATTGCTCGGGGGAAACGCGAGTCCATTGGTCAGATCCGCGGAGTATCCCGGGTCATTCCGGTAGGACACCGGTTGTTTGGTGGTAACCTGACTGGAGCAGGAAATGAAGCCCACGGACAGGGTCAGTGCGGCCAGAAAACGGATTGGGTTGCGGGTCACGGGCGGGAAAGTTGCAAATTCGCTCAACCAATGCAAACTAATTTTTTCACCTGGCCTTCTGGCGGGTCTCCAGGGGTGGCGGAACCCGGCCGCCGTCAAGGAGCGGTGGCCTCCGGCCGCCGTCAAGGAGCGGTGGCCTCCGGCCGCCGTCAAGGAGCGGTGGCCTCCGGCCGCCGTGGCCCATGGTGAGCCAATGAGGTGGAGGCAAACCGCTTCCCATTGACTCATCATGGTCCTGGGCGGCTGGGAAGCCGCCCCTCCTTGAGGGCGTTTCAGATCGCCCGTCCTCAAGTTTCTTGCCCTGCACCGCTTTCGAGCCAGGAAATTGCCTGTACCAGGGCGCGTGCTCGGTGGCTAAGACGGTTTTTCACCGCAGGGCCGAGTTCGGCGAACGTCTGGTCGAAACCGTCCGGGACGAACAGCGGATCGTAGCCAAAGCCGCCGTCCCCACGCGGGGAATCGGTGAGGGTGCCTTCCACCGTCCCGCGGAAGTCCGCCTGCGCGACGCCGTCCTGAGCCAACACCATGGTGCAACAAAACCGGGCCCGCCGCGCGGTTTTGCCGGCCATTTCCGCCAGCAGGCGGGCATTGTTTTTCGCGTGATTGCCCTCCTCACCGCCGAAACTCGACGACCACACGCCTGGCGCGGCACCCAGCGCATCCACTTCCAAGCCGGAATCATCGGCCAACACCCAGCCGGCCACCAGGTCGCTGATTCCCTCCGCCTTGAGCCGGGCATTCTCAAGAAACGTGCTGCCGGTTTCCTCGATCTCCGGGAAATCCGGGAAATCGGTGGCGTCAAGAACCTCGAAGCGAGCCCCGAGCATCGCCCGGATTTCCGAGGATTTGTGCGGGTTGCGGGTGGCTACGATCAGTCGCGGCAGGGTCGGCATGGCCCATGCACTTTGCCAAATCCTCCCCCGCCGACAAGATATTTGAAATAATCCACCCTTCCGAAACGCCTTATACGCGATGAAAGCTGTCACCTATCTCGCTGTCTTCGCCTTATCCGCCACCGCCTTGGTCAGCAATGCCTTCGCCAGCCCCCTCAAGGGCTGGAGTGAGGACCTTGACAAGGCCCTCGAAAAGGCCAAGGCCGAAAACAAGGCGGTACTGGTCGAATTCACCGGTTCGGACTGGTGCCCGCCCTGCAAGATGATGCGCGCCACGGTGTTCTCGAAAGACGAGTTCGTGGACGCCGCCTCCAAGAAGTTCATTCTGGTGGAAATCGACATGCCAAAAGGCGATCAGGAGGTGGCCAAGAAAAACCAGCCGACCGTCGAGAAATACAAGATCGACGGCTTTCCCACGGTGATTCTGCTCGATCCCGCAGGCAAGGAGTTCAGTCGCTTTTACGCCAGCAAGTACCCCAAGACCGAGGACTTCCTCAAGCGCTTGGATGCCGATCTTGACAAGAAGGATCTCGATTGAGCCAGCGCCCGACGGTGCGACAAATTCGGGATGAATTGCTGGAGCAACCGCGAGGTTTCGGGTGATCGTACCTAAGAAACCACTGAGACACTGAGGTCACTGAGGGGAACATGATCCTTATTTCAGTGGTTTCAGTGGGGCTCAGTGCTTCAGTGGTTAAATGAGCCTGTAAAACCCTGCAACGCCACAGGTTTGTTAGAAATGGTGCTGGGGTTTTGCTTTTCAAGTGAGCTGGGAGTCGCCACAGTGAGTGTCTTTCACGCCCATGTCTGACATCCGCAAACCTTTCCCCTTCAGCGAATTCGAGCCCGCCTGGCAGGCCCGCTGGGAAACTGAAAAAACCTTCCGCACACCCGGTCCGGGCGATGCTGGCTTCGACCCGTCCAAGCCGAAATTCTACGTGCTCGACATGTTCCCCTATCCGAGCGGCAGCGGCCTCCATGTCGGCCACCCGGAAGGCTACACCGCCACCGACATCATCGGACGCTATAAACGCATGCGCGGTTTCAACGTCCTGCATCCGATGGGCTACGACGCGTTCGGACTGCCGGCGGAGGAACACGCCCGCAAAACCGGCGAGCATCCGGCGATCAACACCGCCAGAAACATCGTGACCTTCCGCCGCCAGCTCAAGGCGCTCGGGTTTGCTTACGATTGGGACCGCGAAATCGCCACCACCGACCCGCAGTACGTCCGCTGGACCCAGTGGATTTTCCTCCAGCTCTACGGCGCCTATTTCTGCGAAGTGGACAACCAGGCCAAGCCCGTGTCCGAACTCGAAGCCAAGGGCTGGACCCGCGAGCAAATCGATGCCGTCCGCCTCGCCTACGTCGCCAACACCCCCGTTTGGTGGTCGCCGGACCTCGGCACCGTGCTGGCCAACGAGGAAGTTGAGGAATGGAAAGCCAAAGGCCACAGCGTCGAGCGCCGCCCGCTGCGCCAGTGGATGTTGCGCATCACGAAGTACGCCCAGCGACTCATTGACGAACTCGATGCCCTCGATTGGCCCGATGGCATCAAACTGCTCCAGAAAAACTGGATCGGCCGCAGCGAAGGGGCCAGCGTTCGATTTCAGATTGTCGGTTTCGACGCGCAGATCGAGGTGTTCACCACCCGCCCGGATACCTTGTTCGGGGCGACCTACATGGTCATGGCACCCGAGCACACGTTCGTTGCGCAAATCACCACGCCGGGACAGCGAACCGCAGTCGAGGCCTATCAGAAAGCCTGCGCCTCCAAATCCGACATGGACCGCGGCGACCTCAACAAGGACAAGTCCGGCGTCTTCACCGGTGCTTATGCCATCAACCCTGTCAACCACGAGCAAATCCCCATCTGGATTGCCGACTACGTCATGATGGGTTACGGCACCGGCGCCATCATGGCCGTGCCAGCCCACGACGAGCGCGACTTTGAATTCGCCCAACGCTTCAACCTGCCGATCGTCGAGGTGGTTTCAAGGAGCGCGGGCGGCCCGCCCGCATCTTCAAGGAGCGTGGGCGTCCCGCCCACATTCTCAAGGAGTGTGGGCGTCCCGCCCACGCGTAGTCCGTATTTGAATCCCGAGCAGGAAATTCAAAAACACAAGCCGAACCAACTACCCCACTGGCACCAAGACGCGAAACTGTTCTTTGTCACATGGCGCCTCGCCGACAGCCTGCCCGCGGATAAGCTCAAGGAATGGACCCGCCAACGCGACGAATGGACCGCGCAACATCCGCAACCCTGGAGCGAGGCAACCGAACAGGAATACCACGAGACGTTCTCCAAGACTATCGATCATTGGCTGGACGCAGGGAGCGGCGAATGCGTGTTGAAGGATCCGGCCATTGCCAAGATCGTCGCAGATGCCTTGCTTCACTTTGATGGCGAGCGGTACTTGATGGATTCGTTTGTTGTCATGCCGAACCACGTGCACGCGCTCTTTCGACTCGCCCCGGGGCTGAAACTGGAGGACCTGATTCATTCTTGGAAGAGTTTTTCCGCGAAGAAAATCAACGAAATGTTGGGGCGCGAAGGGGTTCTCTGGCAGAGGGATTACTGGGATCGAATCGTTAGGGATGGCGAGCATTGGGCGAACTTCCGGAGCTACGTTGCTAGGAATCCTGAGCGGGCCAGGTTGAGGGAAGGGGACTACGTTCTTTATTCGGAACGGGTGGGCGGGACGCCCGCGGTCCTTGAGAATGTGGGCGGGACGCCCACGCTCCTTGGGAATGTGGGCGGGACGCCCACGCTCCTTGAAGCCTTCTGCGAGCCGGGGGTCGCCGTGAACTCCGGCTTTCTCGACGGCCTGCCCACCACCGAAGCCAAGGCCGCGATGCTCGACTGGCTCGAATCTAACAACATCGGCCGCCGTCGCATCCAATACAAACTGCGCGATTGGCTGTTCTCGCGCCAACGCTACTGGGGCGAGCCGTTCCCCATCGTGTGGAAAGACGGCTACCATCAGGCCATTGCGGAATCCGAATTGCCGCTGCTGGCCCCGGCTCTCGACGACTACAAACCCAGCGGCACGCCCGAGCCGCTGCTGAGCAAGGCCCGCGAATGGGTGGAACTGCCCGACGGTTCTGTCAGGGAAACCAACACCATGCCGCAATGGGCGGGTTCCTGCTGGTATTACCTCCGCTACTGCGATCCGTCCAACACCGACCGCTTCATCTCCCGCGAAGCCGAAGCCTATTGGACAGGCCAGGGGGGCACGGGCGGGCCGCCCAATACGGTTCGCATAGGTGGCGCTGGAATGGAAAGGAAGAATGGCGGCGGGCAGGATGCCCGCGCCACCGTGGTCCGGGCATCCTGCCCGGAGCCATCAATTGCCAATCAATCTGCTAACCGAACTGTATTGGGCGGCCCGCCCGTGATCCAAATCCCCAACCCACCGCAAGCCCGCATCGAATCATCTCAATGACTCATCACTGCCAATTTCCCGGTGAAGGTTGTCACGCTCATCGGCGGCAAGGTGGCGACGAATCGATGGGGCTGCGCGGCGGGCGGCGCAATGCCCGCCAGATCCAACTCCCTGGTGGTGGCATATCCTTCCACCCCGCCGATGTCCCGCGTCCCGAAATCATAGGTGGTGGTGATCTCCTGCTGGCCCGGATTCAACGCAACGATGACAAATCCCTCGCCCTTGGGACCGATGAACGCGGTGTTGGCAAAACCCGGGCTGCTGTCGATCCGCATGAGTCTCCACCCCGGCCGCACGAAGCGACTGTAATTCGCCATCGCCCAGAAGCGCTTGGGAACCACCAGGGTGCCGGCCTGCGGTCCATCGCCATCGGAGGGCGAAAGGATGCCCAGACTCCCTTGTTGGAGAGTTGCCGTGTAGATGGCGAAGCAGTAGATCCATGCGCAGGCGTGCGCTTCGGCCAGGTCGCGATGCAGATATCCAGCGGTCTGTAGGGCGGCGATCATGCCCGGGTCATCGGGCTCGTTCTTATGCATCAATGACATCTCGCTCATCCATACCGGCAGGCCGCTTTTGGCGGATGCCCCGGCGAACAGGCGCCGGGCCATGTCATCGGGCGCGCCGTAGGAATGGCTGGCCATGATATGCAGATAGCGGCTCGCTTCCGGCTGTGCCAGGGTCGCCTGGAGATGCTCCCACGCTCCCGACCATGCCGTCCCTTCTGTGAGCATGAACTTCGGATCCAATCCTCGCGCGCGCACCGCCGGCGCGAGGACCTTGAGGAACTCACGCAACTCTTCGCCCGTCCATTTGCAAGATGCCCAAATCGCCGCCACCCCGGGTTCGTTTTGCAAACTCAGCACGTCGATATCCACATGCAGAACCTTGTGGTAGTATTCCAGAAAGCTGGCAAGATATGCGGCGTATTCCCGGTAGTGCTCGCGCAACAGAACGCCGCCGCCGGCCACCTTGCCAGTGTCCTTCCATTGCGGCGGCGGCGTGAACGGCACCGCATAGAGGATCGGCTTGGTCCGGCCCAACACCGGCTGGATCGACTTCCATACCTTCTGGGTGTGCTCGTCCGCCGCCCAGTCATAGTCTGCCAGATCGGGACTGGCGACCGGCGTGGCATCTTTCGCGGCCGGGCGGGCGTCGGGTGAGATGGTCAGGCGCACGATGTCAAGGCGCAGACCGGTGGGGCCGTAAAGCATATCATAAGCACGCTCGCGTTCCGAGGCCCGCTTGATGGCATCGATGTTGTGGAGTGTGTTCTGATTGAAACCCACGCCGAACCCGACCATTGTCTGAAAAAGCGTTTCAGGATAAACCCGACACACCGGCATGCCGGCTTTGAGCGGAGTCTGGGCGCGCACGGCAAACGGCAGCGCAACCAGGACGAGAGACAACAGATTTTGGCGCATGGTGGTCCGCCGTCACAGGGTCCAGCCGTTGCGGAACTGGGGCGAGAGGAATTTGTTGGCCGCCTCATTGTTGGTGAAGCGCATCGCCTTTTCGTCGTACGCGAGTTTTTGGCCGCTCATGCGGATGGCGACAATTCCTAACAACCCGACCTCGGACAGGCGCGCGCCGTAGTCGAAGGGCGAGCTGGCCTGGCGGCCCTCGCGGATGGCATCGAGCCAATCGCGGTAGTGGCCGGCCTTGACGCGCGGCAGGGATTTTTCGGGGCGTTTGTAGGCTTGCATGGCGGCCTCGGGGATCAGGCGCACCTCGCCCGCGCCGTGCGAGCCGTGCATGATTTTGCCCTTGTCGCCGATGACCACCGCGCCGGTGCCAACAACATTTTTGCCTTCCGGCAACTCGTCGGGGCGCGGGATCGTGCGTTTGCCGTCGAACCAAATCATTTTCACCGGGCCGCGTTTGCCCTTGGCCGGAAATTCATAGGTGATCTTGGTGCCGACCGGATAGCTATCAGAATCCTTGTCAGGATCGTAGCCGTCGGTCTCGGCCAGAATCGAGGTGGGCATGTCGAGGTCCAGTGCCCAGAACGACGGATCGACCACATGGCAGACCCAGTCGCCGATGCACCCGCCACCGAACTGCGACCAGCCGCGCCAGTTGAAGGGCAGATAGGCGGGGTTATACGGACGTTCCTTGGTGGGCCCAAGCCACAGGTCCCAGGCGAGTTCCTTGGGCACGTCGGGATGTTCGCTGCGAACCTTGGCGATGTTGCCAATCTGACAGTACACCTCCTTGAATGCGTCGCAGCCGCAATGGATCTCCGAGACGTTGCCGATCGCCCCGTCCTCAATCCATTCGCGAAACAGCCGAATCGTCTCCGACGAGTGGCCCTGATTGCCCATCTGGGTGATGAGCTTACGTTCGTTAGCCTCCTTGCGCATGGCGCGCGCCTCGGCCACCGTGTGGGCCAGCGGCTTCTCACAAAAAACGTGTTTGCCATGTTTCATCACCGTCATCGCGGCCACCGCATGGGTGTGGTCCGGAGTGCCCACAAGCACCGCGTCGATCTTGTCGCCCATTTCCTCAAGCATCACGCGGAAGTCCGTGTAGCGTTTGGCCTGCGGGTATTTGTTAAACATTTCCGCCGCGCGGCGCTCGTCCACGTCGCACAATGCGACGATGTTCTCGCCGGCCATGTTGTTCAAATCCGATCCGGCCTGCCCGCCGCAACCGATGGCCGCGAGATTGATCTTGCGGCTCGGCGGCGTGCTCACGCCATCGCCGAGTACGCGGCGCGGAATGAATTGGAAGCCGAAGGCGGCGGCGGCAGTGGTCTTGATGAATTCCTGGCGGTTCATGATGGCGTTGGTGCGCGGGTGGTTGGCGCGCCGCCAATCTGGGAAATTGCTCGCGAGAGTCAACGCAAATCCCCACGTGCAAGCCCTGTAGCGGCGGTCTGTGACCGTCGCTAGCGCCTACATAGCCTCAGACATCCTGAGCCGTGCCGGGAAACAATGGTATTTTTTGGAAACCGAATGAGCCCATCTGGATCCGCGCAGGATGCCCGGACCACAGTGGCGCGGGCATCCCTGCCCGCTGCCAAGCTGCTGGAAGGCTCGTCCATTTTCCACTGGGATCAGGATGTCTGAGCCATATAGCGGCTGCCTGGCCACAAGAGCGTCCTGATCCACTACGTTTCGGTTAAGAATTCTTAATCGCAGATGGACGCAGGTGAACGCTGGTAAAGAGGGTTTTTTCAAAAAATCCTAGTCACTCAGGGGCGCATGTGTCATTATTTGGCAAGTGGATTTCGCCATGAACCTCGCTCGAAACTCCCTTGGCGTTCACCTGTCCACCGACTGGAGACATGCAACCGCGGGGGACGCCAGGCGGATTTCCAGCGGTTTCAGACCGCCTTTCCGCCGCAACCCCATTCCCGGCAAACAATAACAAAGCAAACAAACCATGAAACCACTCACCCTCCTAACCGCTCTCATCGCATGCTCGATCTGCGTGGGCACTGCCGAAGCCAGAGGCCACTCGCGCAACCGCAGAGCCCCAGTCGATCAGTTCAGAAAGCTCGACAAGAACCACGACGGTGTGCTCTCGCCGGAAGAATTTGCCGGGGCTCGCAAAGGCAAGTCCGGTGCCTCATTCGCAGCCCTGGACAAGAACAAAGACGGCAAGCTCGACCGCTATGAGTTCTCCCTGATGAACAAGAGGCGGAAGCACTGAGCCGCGGGTGGCGCACCGAGGAAGCTGAGGAATTATCCTGGAAAGAGAAATGAAACGCCGATAAACGCAGATGAACGTTGGTTTTTAGAGGTTGGAGCCAAATTCGAATCTAACCCGGTGGGTGAGACCGCGAATCAGCATAACCCTTTGAGTATCTGCGTGAATCTGCGTCAATCTGCGGTTCTATTTTCCTCTTCAGGATTCTTGCAACATGCCCTTTTATTGTTAGATACAAGTGACGATTCTTTGAATTCAATCCTCTGTTCACTCTGTGTCCTCCTGTTCAATTCTTCGCATTTGGATTTTGAACAGGAGCACGCAGAGGACACGGAGGGCTCTTTCGAACCCAGCCTGCCCTTAATCTTCCTGCCTGAATGAATAGCCGGATGGATGACCGCAAATACGCAAAGAGCGCAAAGGTTCAAGACAGCATGATACCCCTCATTTTCATGCCCTGAATCTTTCTGCCTGGATCTCTCTCCATCGAGATCAAGAGTCCTGAGCCTTGGGCTAGGCGCACCCACAGCGCCGCTTGTCCAATGCCGGCCAGCGGGGTTTCATCAGGCGGGGTTTCATCAGGCGGACTTCGCTTGAGCCACCCGCGATTGGCCGTGGCGCCAGGCCATGACCAGCGCGGCGACTGCCACCACGCCCAGCCCGACGGTGAGCAGCGGTCGCACGGAGATCCAGGCCACGGCGATGACGACGAGGGTCACCACGAAGGCCAGCAGCATCGCGGCGAGGCCGACGCCGGCGCCGATGATGCTTCCTAACAGCGGAATGACATCCGCGAAGACCCGGATCGGGCTGATGATCAAGCCCAGGCCGATGGCCATCAACACGAAGCCCAGGAACCGCAATCCCCAAGTGAGCATGGAGTTCTCGCTAGCCGCATGTTTGAACATGAGTTCGGCGCTCACGCTGCCGGATTCCACGCGCTCGATGGCGGATCCGGCATGGGGTTGAAAGGGTTCCAGGGTGTCGCCGGTCTGGCGGGCCATGATGCTCCACACCGCCGGAGTGAGAATTTTGAAGGTGACCCGCTGGTCCCCCAACGCCGGCATACCCGGATCATTGCCGGCGTAGAACGCCCCGGCGGTCAGTTTCAGCTTGCCGCGGAGGTCGGGCGCGGTCTTGGCCAGATCCGCCTCCGTCGCCGCCAGCGGCGTGCCGCCCTCCATCTTTTCGATCACTCCGGACGGCAGCTTGAAGGCGCCCATTCTAACATTCGAGGCGACGACGCTGAGCGGCGGAACGAGCATTGCGGTGGGGTTTTGGTGACCCTCGGGGTGATTGAAACCGGAGGAGTTGATCAGCTTGTCGGACCATGTCGGCGTGTACTTGTAGGTCGTCTCGGTGTCACTGCCGCCACCCATCTTCTTGTGCGTTTCGGACGATTTGTCTTCCTTCCACTGATACATCTCCACGGTCCGCATGAGGCGGATCCCGGTGGCCGCCACCGCAAACAGCGGGTCTTGAAGCAGCTCTGCGCTGGTCGCTTGGCCGCTAAGATGTACCAACTTGCGGTCATTGGCGGGAATCACCGCCGTCGCGTCAATCGAGACGACCGACGCCGCGCCTTCCTTGAGGCCTTTGGCGGCGGTCACCGCGTGGTTCTCATTCCAGAACAACAGGATGATGGCAACGGGAATGAGGACAATCCCGACCAGGATGCCTTTGATTGAATCGAGGATATTGCCTCCCCATGATTGGGAAGTGATGTCGGTGAAGTTGTCGGACATGGGAATGCGGGGTGGGTTAGGCAGGCGGGGAATACGCCCTGCGAGGCGCAATTGTTGCGCAACGCCTTGCGTTTGGCAAGCATGGAGCGGGACTTGCCAAGTCCCGCGTGAAAGAAGTGCGGTGGAGGTGCAGACACGGCACTTGGCAAGTGCCGTTCCCAACACGGGCAGGCTGCCCGTGCCCCTCTTGCCCATGCCCCCTTTGCATTTTGGAGCGGGATGGCGTAGGCTTGCCGCCATGCGCCTGATTGGTTTGCTCGGCATCCTGCTCCTGCCTTCCCTGCTACCTGCGGGAAGCGCCGGCAATCCGCTAGATATCAGGTTGGTTTCCGAACAGCGGAGTATCTGCGCGGGCGCATCGTTTTGCCTCGGACTGCACCTGCGCCATCCGACCGGGGCGCACAGCTATTGGAAGCATCCCGGAATTGTCGGACTGGCGACCACGGTCGCCTGGGAACTGCCGCCGGGTTTTGTTGCCGGCGACATCCAGTGGCCCGCACCCGAGGTGGTCAAGATGGCCGGCTACGACGCCCAAGGCTATCAGGGCGAAACGCTGTTGCTGATCCCGCTCACCGCACCGGCGGATCTAACCGCCAAGACGGTGACCCTCACCGCCAAAGTCTCGTGGATGTGCTGCGGCACCACCTGCAGCCCAGCCGCCGACGTCCCGTTTGCTGTGACCCTCCCCGTGACCGCCGCCGCGGAAACCGACCCGGCGACCCATGCCTTGTTTGAAAAATTCCGCGCGCAGGTGCCGCGGCCGGACCCGGCGTGGCACACCGAAGTCAAGCGCGAGCACGACTCGATCCTCCTCACCCTGCAAGCGCCCGCCACAAGCCAGCCGCTGCCAGCCGCCGACGCAATCCGCTTCTTCACCGCCGACGGCCAGGTAAACTCCAACCAGAAACAACAGGTCGAGGTCCTGTCCGACGGCAGGATCCGCATCCGACTGGCCC
>Ga0118677_10010761_pt1 | contig 13900 bp, 3 predicted proteins | sample AliMusrvi5mmetaG_FD_86154 | JGI IMG/M metagenome (GOLD analysis project Ga0118677, IMG submission 86154) | reverse complement strand
GTTTGATTTTAATCATGGCCCTGAGCGATGCCGACCGCCAGGCGCTCGAAGGCGACATGACCACCAAGTTCGGCATCGCCACGCCGCGAACCATCACCGCCTCCGCCGGCACGGGCGGCTCGATCAGCCCGGCCGGCGCGGTGAGTGTGGCCAACGGCGGCGCCGCGACCTTTGTCTGCCGCCCGGACATCGGCTACACGGTGGGGCAAATGACCGTGGATGGCGTGAGCCAGGGTGCCATCAGCAGCTATGCTTTCAGCGATGTTAGCGCGAATCACACGATCTCGGCCACCTTCACCCGTGTGCCCACCTACACGCTCACCGCGTCCGCAGGCACTCACGGCACGATCAGCCCGGCAGGCGCGACCACCGTGAACGCGGGGTCCAGCCAGACATTCGCCATCACTCCGGACACCGGCTATCAGGTGTCGGGTTTGCTGTTGGACGGCGTGTCGCAGGGTTCCGTCACGAGTTATACATTTGCCAATGTGCAGGCTGCGCACACGATTTCAGCCACCTTCACCCTGCAGATTTGCACCATCGCGGCCTCTGCTGCGACCGGCGGAACGATCAGCCCGAGCGGCCCGACGAATGTGAACTACGGTGCCAACCAGACGTTCACCATCACTCCCAACGCCAACTACGCGGTTTCCAGCGTGATCGTTGACGGAATGGATTTGGGTGCCGTGACCAGCTATACCTTCGGCTCGGTGATCGCCACCCATACGATTTCCGCCGTGTTCATCGCCGGCGCGCGGAAAATCCCGGCGGCCGACCAGCTCATGTTCGGGGTGGACACCAAGGATATCGTGGGTACCACATCGATCACCTCGTGGCCGTGGCTGTGGCCGACGGGCGGGTCGCTGACCAACATCGTGAGTCCCACCGTGCAGATGATCGGCGGAGTGAAGTGGGAATCGAACTCCTACACGGATAATGACGGCTTCAGGGTCGGTCAGTACAGCACGGCGATCCCGGTGATCGGCGGCACCATCGTCTGTGCCATCAAACCGGCTCGCAATGGCAACTCTACAAGTTGGACATCGATCGTGGACGTGATGTACGGCGAAATGGTGCTCGGCGTCAACAACGCCACGGGCATCCCGGTGGTACGCCTGAAAAAGACCAACACCAGCGGTTCCACGGCGATTCCCGACGGCCAGGCCACCATCCTAACCCTGGTCGTACAACCCAGCGGTGCCTACACCATCTATGCCAACGGCGTGTCGATCATGACCGGCACCGGCCCCGCGATGACCGAATGGCTGCCCGGAAATACCACCGGCAACAACACCTCATTCGACACCTATATCAACATCGGCCGCAACAACCCGGACGGCTGGAGCACCTTCAACGGCAACATCGGCGACGTGTTTCTCTACAAGACCGCTCTAACTGACGCACAGCGGCTTCGTCTGGAAGCCGACATGATGAGCAAGTTCAGCATCGGCGGCGGCACAGGCGGAACCTATACGATCACCGCGTCCACCGGATCCAACGGCACGATCAGCCCGAGCGGCGCCACGGCGGTGAACTCCGCCGCCAGCCAAAGTTATACCATCACGCCGAGTGCCGGCTATGCCGTTGCCGACGTGCAGATCGATGGCATTTCCATGGGCGTGGCCGGCAGTTATACATTCAGCAATGTCCTGGCCAGCCACACGATCTCGGCGACCTTCGGCGTGGCGTCAAGCTATTCCGTCACCGCGACTGCCAGCACCGGCGGCACGATCAGCCCGAACGGGACGGTCACGGTGACATCCGGCCAGAACCAGTCATTCACAATCTCACCGAATTCGGGATATGTGGTGCTCGACGTGACCGTCGATGGCGTTTCGCAAGGGGATGTCACCGGCTATACATTCAACAACGTGGTGACCAACCACACGATCAACGCAAGTTTCACGCCGATGATCCTCAACCCGAGCGTGACGCTGGCCCGGCATACCGGAACCGGCAGTTCGTCGGCCTACGGCGACACGCTGAGCTTCGACGTGACCGTGCTTGGCACCCCGATCCCAACCGGCACCGTGACCCTCAAGGACGGCGGCGCAAACGGTACGGCCCTTGGCAGCGGCAGCCTAACCGCCGGGGCGTGCATCATCACGTCCACTTACAACGCGCTGACCGCAGGCAGTCACAACAACATCGTTGCCGTCTATAACGGCGACAGCCATTTCCCGGTGCTGGTTTCCCCCACCCTCGATACCCAGACGGTGAGCCAGGTGCCGCTCACAGTGACCGGCCTGACCGGCGGCAGCAAAACCTATGATGGCACCACCACCGCCCCGCTCACCGGAACACCCATCCTGAGCGGCGTGCTCGGCAGCGATAGGGTCAGCGTCGGCAATGCCGCCAATGGAAGCTTCGCCGATCCCAATGTGGGCACCGCCAAACCTGTCAGCACCGCGCTGACCCTCACCGACAGCGCCGCCGCGAATTATGTTCTAACACAACCATCCGGCCTGACCGGCAATATCACGGCACGGGTGGTGACCTTGACGGGCAGCAAAACCTACGACGGCACGACGGGCGTCGCGGCTGGCAATTTGGCGGTTTCCAACAATGTTGACGGTGCCAATCTCACCGTGACCGGCAATGCCAGTCTTGCAGCCAAGGATGTCGGAACGCAGGCACTCGTCATCGGCAATACCACGCCGACCCGTGTGGGTTACGCCAGCGGAGCTGTTGGCGGCACCGCCGCGTCCTCCTTCGGCGTGACCATGGGTGCCACGCCAACAGCCGGCAACACCTTGGTGGCGGTGATCGAGACCCGCGGCAATTCCGCCAACCGGGTTACCGGCCTGTCCCAAACCGGGGCCTTGTGGACCAAGGCCGCGGGGGCCGAGGGCATCACCACCACCTCCGGGTCCACATCAACCACGGAAATCTGGTACGCATCTAACATTTCCGCCAATGCCGGTGCGGGCGTTACGATCAATTTGGCCGCTTCCTACTATGCCGCCGCCGTGATCGCCGAATATGCCGGCGTGCTGACGGCCAGCCCGCTGGACAAGACCGCTAACAGAAGCAACGGAAGCAATAGCAACTCCGCGACCACAGGCACGACGGTGGCAAGCACGCAAGCGAATGAATTGTGGGTCGGCGCCGTCGGGCTCGTCAATAGCGGCTATACCCTGACATCGATCACGAATTCATTTGCATCAGTCGCCAGCGCTAATTCAAACGGCGGTGCTGGCAGCAATGCCAAGGTTTATATGCTTGATAGAATGGTTGCCACAACGGGAACCGCGGGGTCCGGCGGCACGGTCAGCACTTCGTCGCGCGTTTCGGGCGCAATCGCCACTTTCAAAGGAGCTCCCAGCCTCTCTCTGGCTGGCTCTGCTGCCGCCAACTACACGCTCGCCGGTGCGACCGGCACGGTGAGCGTTATCCCGAAATCAATTTCCGCCACCGGCCTGGCCGGATCTAGCAGGTATTACGACGGCGGCACTGTCGCGGTTCTGACGGGAACTGCGGTGCTGCCAGCGAGCGAAGCAGGCGGTACCGGAGCCAGCGACGACGGCAAACCCTACATCGTTGACACGCTGACCTTGGGCGGCACCGCCAGCGGCGTGTTTGCCGACCGGCACGTGGGGAGTGGCAAGCCGGTGACGGTGAGCGGGTTGACCCTCGGTGGTGCCAACGCCGGCAACTACACGCTGGTCCAACCGAGTGGCCTGACCGCCACGGTCAGTGCCCTGCCAATCACGGTGATCGCCGTCACCGCCACCAAGACCTACGATGGCACCACCACCGCTTCCGGCACGCCGACGATCAGCCCGGCGCTCGCGTCCGGCGACACGGCGACGGCGTTGTCGCAGGCGTTCCAAACCAGTGCTGCGGGCGAGGGGAACAAGACGATCATTCCAAGCATCACGATCAGCGACGGCAACGGTGGGGCCAACTATCAGGTGACGCAGCAGAACTTCACCACCGGCACGATCAACAAGGCCGCCGCGACCATCACGCTCGGCAGTCTGACTCCGACCTACGACGGCACTCCGAAATCCGTCACGTTCACCACCAATCCCACAGGCCGCGCGGCGGATCTGACCTACAATGGATCATCCACCGCGCCGACCAATGCGGGCAGTTATACCGTGGTGGCATCCGTCAATGATCCCAATTTCGAGGGAACCGCCAGCGACACCCTGGTGATCGCTGAGTCCGCCATCGTCACCTGGAAGAACAGCCATTTCACCCCCGCCGAAATCACCGCCGGACTCGCCGCCGATGACGCGGATCCCGACGGCGACGGTGCATCCAACCTCGCCGAGTTCGCATTCGATGGCACCCCCCGCAGCGGCGCCAGCACCGGCTTGTTCCTGACAAAACTGGCCGATGGCCCGGACGGCGATGCCATCCCGGAACTGACCTTCACCTGCGCCGTACGGCGCGGCGCGGCATTCTCGCCCGGCCCTAACAATGCCGTGGTTTCCGCCACCGTCGATGGCGTGGTCTATACCATCGAGGGCAGCAGCACGCCCGGTGGTCCGTGGAACGCCGCGATCAACGATCTGGGTGCCTCCGATACTCCGCCCGCCGCCAGCGGCCTGCCCGATCTCACCGGATCCGCCTGGCAATACCACACCTTCTCCGCCTTCAACGGCATCCCCGGCAAAGGTTTCATCCGCGCCGTCGTCGCCAAACCGTAACCCCATCCCAGCACACCATTTCGTGAATTAAACAGCGTTTTCGCGTTTTGATCATTGCCCTAACAGGGGATTCCCGCTAGTCCTACCCATTCTGGTTCATGTCCCCTTGTCTGGAACATGGGAACCGTTTTTCAAACCATTCCCCACATTCCCCGTCCAAATCCAACATATAACAAAGATCCATCCCACCCGATCCACCAAAAAACACCAATGAAAACTCCAAATCCGGATTTCAATCCATCCTGTCCTTGGGCTAGTTCCTTGCTGAGGAAAGCCTGCGGCTTACTGTCCCTCCCGCTGTTGGCGGCGACTATCTTGCCCTCGGCATCGGCCTACACGGTTCCCAACACCGCGGACCTGCTGTTCTCGGTGAACACGGATTCGCTTCCGGCCAGCGGTAACACCGGCAACTGGGCAGCCACCGCTCCCGCCGCCGGGATATTCAACATCATCGGCACCCCCACCGTGGATCCCGTGGGCACCACTCCCGTGAAATGGGAAAAAAACCTGGCCAACGGCACTGGCTACTATAGCAACTGGCTTCCGAACTCCCCACAACAGGTCATACCGGTTAACGGCGTCAGCGCCGTAGCGGCTGTGAAACCGGTAAGTGGACACAGCAATGACCGCAACTGGACCCCCGTTATTGACGTTCTCTTCGGCGCTTTTCGCCTTGGCGTGCGCAACGACACTCGCGTAGTGATCCTGACGGTATCTACATCAGCGGGCGTGCAGACCCAGATCAATTCCACCTACACGATTCCCGATGGTCAAAGCACGATCCTGAGCGCCGTTGTTCAGCCTTCTGGTTCATACCAGGTATGGGCCAATGGCGTATCGATTATGACTGGCGCAGGCGTGGGAGTATCAACGCAACTAAAGCCTAATGCCGCTGAAACCAGACGAACCGTCTGCCTTGGCACCTCGCAAGATGATACGTCCGCCACCATCAACGGTGATATCGGCGATGTGCTCATGTGGAAGGTGGCATTGGCCGATGTTGACCGTCAAGCCCTGGAAACCGCCCTGATGGGCAAGTTCCACGCGGGCGCTAGTTATACCCCCAGTACGGTCACCGCTTCCAGCACAGGCACCGGCGGCACGATCAGTCCTACCGGCACCACCACGGTCCAGTATGAGGCGGACTTGAAATATACGATCACCAGGAACTACGGATACTCGTGCGACGTGGTGGTCGACAGCGTTTCCCAGGGCGATCAGAGCAGCTACACGTTCAACGACGTGGTGGCCGCGCATACCATCGCGGCCAATTTCACGTTGCTTTCCACCCGCACAATTTCCGGCACGGTGACTGCGGCGACCGGTGGAGCCCCGATTTCCGGCGCGACGGTTTCGGTCCGCTACACCAGCGGAGCGCTGGCATCGCAGACCGCCACCAGCGATGCGTCCGGCAATTACACGATGACCGTTCCGACCGGCACGTATGATCTCTGCGCCTCGAAAACGTCCTACCTCATCTCCGCCGAGTCTGCGGTCAATGCCACAGGCGACCAGACGATCAATTTCGCTCTGACCCAAAAGCTGCACCTCAATGGAGCCGTTCGCAATATCCCACAGATGGAGAATCTGCTGTTCGCCGCCGACACCAACGATATGGGAGTCGTCGGCTCCCAAGGCAACTGGCCAACCTTTTACTGCATCTACCCGGGCATCTCGACCCTTACCGCAATCGTCTCCCCGCTGGTTCAAAAACAACGCGGCCTCAAGTACGACTACAACCTCCGTGCCGACGGCGACGGCTACCGTCTCAACACCGCGAGCGTGCAAAATTCCATACCAACCAGCGGCGCGTCGGTGGTCTGCCTGGTCAAACCGATCCGCAATGCGACGAGTGACGGCTACAACTCGCTCGTCGATATCTTCTACAGCAACCTGATTCTCGGCATCAAAAACAACACCGGCCAGATCCAGGTGCGCCGCAACGGCACCGACTACTGGAGCGCCAACGACACGGCTCACACGATTCCCGATGGACAGTTCACAATTCTCAGTCTGGTGCTTCAGTCGAGCGGAAACTTCAGCGTGTGGGCGAGTGCCTGGAACAACACGACCAAGACCTTCGGCACTGCAACCGTCATGATGAGCAGCACAGACGCCAGTTCGTTCACGGCGTTTGTGCCGGCCCAGGCTGGCACCGACGACTTCCGCAAGTGGATCAACGTGGGTCGCAACAACCCGGATGGCTGGTCGATTCTCAACGCCTACATCGGCGACACGTTCGTTTACAAGACGGCCCTATCAACCGGCGACCGCACAACGCTGGAGGCCGATCTTCAAACCAAGATGAACAGCATCGCCACCTGGAATGTCACTGCCAGCGCCGGCGCCACCGGCACGATCAGTCCGGCGGGGGTGACCGCAGTTGGCGACGGTGATAACCAGACTTACACCATCACCCCGAACTTCGGCTATGACATTGCCACGGTGCTGGTGGACGGAAGCAACAATCCTGCGGCTGTCAGTTCGGGCACTTATACGTTCACTGCCGTGTCGGCGACCCACACGATCGCTGCGTCATTCGTGGCCAAGCCTGTCTATGCAATCTCTGGTCAGGTGACCGACTCGGTCAGCGGCAACCCGATTGCAGGCGCTAAAGTCTATGTGTCCACGACGGCTAACGCCTCTTATCTTCCTTACTACACTTTAACGACTGACGGTAGCGGCAACTACAGCCTCAACCTGTTCAACGCCACCTGGTATGTGTGCGCCTCCGCCACGGGTTACAGCACGTCTGCAGACTCCACGGTAACCGTCGCCGGCGCGGCCCAATCCGGCAAGAACTTCTCATTGGTAGCCAGCGGCAGGAACATTCCGCAAATGGACCAGTTGTTGTTTGCTCTTTATGGCAACGCGCTCACCACCAGCGGTGCCACCACCAACGCCTGGCCGCTCGAACACCCCAAGGGTCGCACCGCCCCGATCATCGGTGCCCCGACACTCGCCACCGTGGACGGCGTACAGTGGGAATCCAACCGTTATGCCTCGGGTGACGGCTACACCATCGGCCAATATTCCGCCCCAATTCCGATCAACGGCCTGACCGCCACCGCAGTGGTGCAACCGCAAGGCGATGGTGTCAACGGCGGCAACTGGGCGTCGGTTATCGATGTGATGTACAGCCGGTTCATTGTGGCTATCCAAGGCACTGGCGGCATGCTCCGCGTCTGCCGCAACGGTGCCTGGACCAACGGCCCCAACATTCCCAACGGCCAGAAGACGGTCCTAACAGCCGTGGTGCAACCCACTGGCCAGTATGTGGTCTATGCCAATGGCGTCCAGGTGATGCAGGATACCACCACCAGCGCGATGACCTCGCTCGATCCGTATTGGAATGGCGGCGGCCTCGGCTACTGGAGTTATATCACCGTTGGGCGAAACTTCCCCGACGGTTGGACAACTTACAAGGGCAATATCGATTCCGCATTCCTCTGGAAGACCGTACTGTCGGCCTCGGAACGTGTCGCGTTCGAAACCGAACTCGGTACCACCGTCGGCATTGCCATGCCCGTTTTTCACAATATCACGGCATCCGCCGGAACGGGCGGAACCATCAGCCCATCCGGTGTGGTTCAGGCTGCGGACAGTGGCAATCAAACGTTCACTATCACCGCAAGCAGTGGCTACAGACTTGCCCAAGTGTTGGTCGATGGCGTGAATAATCCGACAGCGGTTTCGACCGGGACCTATACGTTCACGACGGTCACGACAACCCATACGATTGATGCGTCGTTCGTCGCAATTATTTACCACGACATCACCGCCTCCGCCGGGTCCAACGGAACGATCGGCCCGGCAGGAACCATCCCTGTCGAGGAAGGCACCAACAAGACCTTTACCATCACACCGGCCGATGCTGGCTACCGGATCGCCCAGGTGTTAGTCGATGGCGTGAACAATCCAACGGCGGTTTCGACCGGGACCTATACGTTCCAGACGGTCACGACAACCCACACCATTGATGCGTCTTTCGTTGCAATTGTTTACCACGACATCACCGCCTCCGCCGGGTCCAACGGAACGATCAGCCCGGCAGGAACCATCCCGGTCGAGGAGGGCACCAACAAGACCTTTACCATCACACCGGTCGATGTCGGCTACCGGATCGCCCAGGTGTTAGTCGATGGCGTGAACGATCCAACGGCCGTTTCAACCGGCACATATACCTTCTCTGCGGTCACAACCACCCATACGATTGCCGCCACGTTTGTGGCGAAGGTCCAATGGACGGTCTCCGGCAAGGTCACCGACAAAATGACCGGTGCGGGCGTCGCGGGTGCAAACGTGTACTTCTCAACAACTCCGAATGCCAAGACGTCCCCAGTTTATACCGCCACCACCAACGGCTCCGGCAACTACAGCCAGGTGGCTTATGAAGGCTCTTACTATCTGGCATCAGACGCGACCCATTATTACACCTCTGCGGACACCGTGCTCAACGTCACCGGCGATACAACCAACATCAACCTGACGCTGATTCCGACAGTTAGAAACATTCCCCGCACCTCTGATCTGCTGTTCTCTGTGGTGACCGACACGCTGCCATCCAGCGGCTCGACCGGTCCCTGGGCAACCTATCTGCCGGCAGGCCAGACGCTCGCGACCCTCGCCAATCCCCAGGCCGAGGTGATCGACGGCGTGAAGTGGGAAAGGAACACCGCCCTTACCAGCATTGCTCCAGATGTATGGGAATCCGATGGTTTCAGACTGGCTACCTACACCGATCCGATCCCCGTCAATGGTGCGAGCGCGGTGACCGCAGTCAGGCCGGTTCGCAACACGAAAGGCACCAGTTGGACTTCCGTGGTGGACGTGATGTACAACCGGATGGTGGTCGGGGTGTATAATCATACCGGCCAGGTGGTGGCTTTCCGCAATGGCCTGCTGGTCAACAGCGGATCCTATACAATCCCCGACGGCCAAAAGACGGTCCTGTCGGTGGTGGTCCAACCCACTGGTGAGTTCAACGTCTATGCCAACGGCATCGCCGTCATCACCAACACCACCACCAGCGATATGACAGCGTTGGTGCCAAATGTCCCGGGAGCTTATGCCAATGCCATCAACCTCGGACGCAACAACCCGGATGGTTGGACGTCCTTTAACGGCGACATCGGCGACGTGTTCCTCTACAAGGTGGCACTGAGCGCAAGCGAGCGCAGCCAGGTGGAAACGGATGTCGCCTCTAAGTTCGGCATCACCATGCAGCACTCCATCACTTCTTCCGCCGCCTCCAACGGAACCATCACCCCGTCCGGCACCACCCTGGTGGCGGATGCTGGCAGCCAAGCCTACTCCATCACCGCCGCTTCCGGATTCTTCGTGGATGTCGTGACCGTGGATGGCGTCGCCCAGTCGGGACACCCGACCAGCTACACCTTCACCCATGTGACTGCCGATCACACGATTTCGGCCACGTTCACCGCCACGCTCAATCCCTATGCGGAATGGACCAATCGCTTCACCTTCGCCGTCGGTGCTGACCAGACCCCGACCGGCGACCCCGACGGTGACGGCATGACCAACCAGCAGGAATTCGCCTTCGGCCTGGATCCCACCAAGGGCAGTTCGTGCGACCCGATTGTCGTGCCCTTCAAAAAGGACACCCGCACGTTCAGCTACACCCGCTATGCCAGCAGTGGCCTGGGTTATACGGTGTGGACCTCCCCGGATCTGGGAACCTGGACCCAGGATGCCACGGCGTCCCAGGTCCCTGGAACTCCAGATCCGGTCACAGGCGTCGAGGTCGTAGCGGTCACTCTCACCGACCCCCTCCCGAGCGGCACTAAGCTGTTCGTGCGCGTCCAAGCGGAGTGAGGCGAATGGGTTTTCTCCAGAATCTCGGGGCCGCCGACGCAAGTCGGCGGCCCCCCTTTGCAAAGAGCGCCGAAGCCCCGCCCTCTTACGGCCGCCTCGATTCGTCACACTGGAACGAGATTCGGATAAAGGGAAACTGACTGAAGGGACAGAGAAACTGACTGCCAGATTATCCACCTATCCACCTGAAGATAACGTCGTCGTTCCCTAACGGGCCGCGTCTGAGTTAAGCCAGTCAGAAGTTGTGACAAACCGCGACACAAAACAGGTGACAGGCCCGGCGCTCTGTTTAAGAGTCGGCTTTCGTTCACCTTTCACCCCGGTTTCCAGCCCATGAGTCAACCAGTCACCCTTGCCATCGTCGGTGCCGGCAAACGCGGCCAAGCCTACGCCGCCTACGCCACCGCCCATCCCGAGCAACTCAAGGTGGTCGCCGTCGCCGAACCGCGCAGCTTGTTGCGCGAGCGTCTGGCCGCCGCACACGGCCTCGGCCCGGAGGCGTGCTTTCATGACTATGAGACACTCGCCGAGGCGGGCAAACTGGCCGACGCCGTGGCTATTTGTACGCAGGACCGAATGCATCTGGCGCCCGTCGAGTTGCTGGCACCGCTGGGTTACGCTATTTTGTTGGAAAAGCCGATGTCGCCGCTGCCCGCCGAGTGCGAACAAATCATCGCCTGCATCCGGCGTCACGGCAACTTGTTCGCCGTGTGCCATGTGCTGCTCTACACCGAGTTGACCGCCAAGTTGCGCGATATCCTGCGCTCCGGAGCCATCGGTCAGATCGTCAGCATCCAGCACCTCGAACCGGTCGGTTGGTGGCACCAAGCCCATTCCTTCGTGCGCGGCAACTGGGGCAATCAAGAGCGCTCGTCCTGCATGTTGCTGTCCAAATCCTGCCACGACATCGACTGGTTGCGCCACATCGTCAACGCGCATTGCACAAGCGTGGCGAGCTTCGGGTCGCTGCGCCATTTCAAAGCCTCCGAAAAACCCACAGGGGCCGCCGATCGTTGCTGGGATTGCCAGGTGGAAGCCGACTGCCCGTACTCCGCCAAGCGCATCTATCACAGCCATTTCGAGCGCGATCGCATCGCAAATTACATCAACGATGTGATCACCGGGGGCATCAACACTCTCGCCGCTGTGGAAGACGCCTTGCGCCATGGCCCCTACGGCCGCTGCGTCTATGCCTGCGACAATGACGTGGTGGATCACCAGACCGTGATGATGGAATTTGAGGGGCCGGTAACTGTCACCTTCACCATGACCGCCTTCACGCCCACGCTCCACCGCTGCACTCGCATCTTCGGCACTCGCGGCTACATCGACACGGATTTTGTCACCATCAAAGTCTTCGATTTCCTAACTGAAAATGAAACCGTCCACGACACCCGCATCGGTGCCGACGCCGCCACTGCCGCCGCCGGTCATGGTGGCGGGGATTATTTCATCATGCAGGCGTTTGTGCATGCCGTGGCCACCGGCGACACCTCGGGCCTTTGGTCCGGTCCCGACGCGACCCTTGAGAGCCACCGCATCGTCTTCGCCGCCGAGCAAGCCCGCCTCGAAAAGCGCGTTGTCGCCCTCGATTTCGACAACGGAGCGAGAAGTAGGATTCCCTGAGTGTCCGCTCCGCACCGCAGTGGGCAAGCCCACCCCCTCCCAGGCGGTGGCGAGCCACCGCACTCCCGCGGCGTGGCGAGCCACCGCATTCCCGGGGCGGTGGCGAGCCACCGCATTCCCGGGGCGTGCCGAACCTCTGAGGGACAAACCGTCCTCGGGTTACTTTGCCCGCAACAAATCCGCGTTGCCGAGCCAGGCAACAAAATAAGGTTGCGGCGCATCCCGGCGTTTCATCAGCAGCAGAAACGGCGGTTTGAGAATCAGCAAGCGGGGCTCCACATGGGCAGGAGCGGCGGAACAACCGAAGCTGATCGCGGCTTCACTCGAGAGTTTCACACCAGCCTCATCCATCTGGAACGAGATCGACTGAAGCGCCTGCCTCAAGATGAGATCCGGGTGACTTTTGACGCGCCGCCCCTCCAATTCGGAAAAGCGCGCAATCTCGTCAGCCACGATCTGCGGAACCATCAGCAAGTCATGACCCAGCGCGGCCGGAGGAGCCGCCTGCAATTGTCCCACCACTCCGGCGCTGGCTTTCTGAAGCGTGGTGAGGGGCGAGGGCACCCGAGCCAGGACCAACTGCTCCGCGTTGTCTTGGGTCAGGAGTTCGATAACAAAGTCATCCTTTGAGTGATAGGAATGCACTTTCACTTGTTGGTGCAGGGCCTCCGTATCATTCTGGTCCGGAGTAAAACCAAAACACGGTACCTGGTGCCCCCCGAGCGGGAATTTCCCGAGGCGGCCAAACGGCTGCTCAAAGCTGAGTTGCTTGTGGAGCATTGCGAAGAAAACCAGGTCGTCGTTGCCGAGGCCCGGCTCGAGATGTTTGAGCAATTTAGATCCTTTATTCGATAGAGCACGCGCCCCCGAATCGATCTCCTTCATTACCCCGGCATTCACCCGACCCCCTGTAATAAATGTCGCCTTGGCATCCAGCCAGCGCGGATCAAACGATTGTCGATTGAGCGCGTCCGCCAATTTTGCTGACGGTTCCAGAAGAATGGGCGTACCGATCCCCAGCCCTGCCCTGTCCCAAGCCATTTGCATCGTGGCGCACCACAACAGGTTCTTATCGTCCCGGATCGGGGCGTCCAACACCGCTGTGAGCGTCGTGCCATGCCCGTTGACCGCCGGTGCTTGAAGCCACTTGAGTTCCTCATCGTTAGGTGTCCAGTTCACACTGGTGGCCGCCACGAACAACAGCAGCGCCAAAAGCGGGAAAGCATGATTCCTCCATGGAATTTGCTTTCCATGCGAAAACCGTTGCAAAAGCCGGCGGCGGGACCGGTGGGCGGGAAGAAAAGTAGGGGCTAATCCGGCCAATGCCCGTGGAACCTGAGCCGACAAACGCGTTGGTCTGGCGGAATCATGCAGGGGACTGGTGGATTTCTCCAGAAGCATGGGAAAACTCTTAAAAAAGCGAAAATAGCTAACCGGTTCGATTTGTCAAACCCTTGCTCATCCGACAATCCGACAACCCTTGCTCATTCGGATGTGGAAGTCGGCGGTGTCGCGACGATGTTGTCCATGGCGGATGATCCTTCTGACTCACTTGGCTGTTACAGGCGGCGGGCGTTCGGCTGAGCTCGCCGAACGCCCGGTTGTCCATGGCGCGAGCATAGGTGGTATCTGGCGCAGACTCATGCTCCTCGCAGAGGGTTCGGCATGATGCCCAATACTGTCAGTTTAGCAAATCATGACGGTGGTCTGCCGGATTCTCGTTACCGGCTTGGTTCCGCCTTTCCTCACGGGGAACTTGGGTCTGGGCTTTGCCTTGATGG
>Ga0118677_10010759_pt1 | contig 13902 bp, 5 predicted proteins | sample AliMusrvi5mmetaG_FD_86154 | JGI IMG/M metagenome (GOLD analysis project Ga0118677, IMG submission 86154) | reverse complement strand
GCGACCGACCCTACCTCCGCCGCGAACGCAACTGCCAACCCGGCGCCGCATCCTACGTCGCGGCCAAATTCGCCTCGCTCGGGCTGGTGGGTGCCCTCCAGTGCCTCACCTATCTGATCGTCGGCAACTATTTCCTGGAAATCGAAGGCATGTTGTTCGTGCACTGGGTATGGATGACGCTGACCGCCTGGACCGGCACCGGGTTGGCCCTGGTGATTTCCTCGGTGGTCAAAACCGAGCGGGCCGCGCTGACCTCGGTGCCGTTGTTGCTGGTTCCCCAAATGCTGTTGGCTGGCGCCCTGGTGCAATATCGGGAAATGAACCGCGGCTTGTTCCAAAACGCCAGGGACATCCGCGAACGCGGCGGAATCCCCGTGCCGGCAGCCATCATGCCGCTGCGCTACGCCTACGAAGGCATGGTCGTCGCCCAAGCCGTCGAAAATCCCTTCGAAACCGAACGCCTCCGCCTCCAAAAACGCATCGACCGCGTCCGCCATCTCGATAAACCCATGTCTCCCAAGGCCGAGGAGCGCTTTGAAATCGCCAAGGAAGGCCTCCGCCGCCTGCTCGCCGCCGGTGCCTCCAACAAGGAAGACGCCGCCGAACTCGTCAACCGGATCCGGCGTGCCGCCACCTCGGGTTCGCGCGTCGCGCTGGAAACCATGAAGATCTGGCCGGACCATGATCCCGACGCCCGCCCGGCGTCCGAGTATTTCGTCAACAACCGCATCGATGAGTTGATCCGCGAAGCGGAAACCTTCCGCAACGACTATCGCAAAAAGGAACGCCGCATCGTCTTCCACGCCCTCACCCAGCCCTTGCCATGGGCGAAAGTGAAACCTCATGACAACCCGGATTTCACCGAAGCCACCGATGAAATCGACACCCGGAAATACTGTGGTTTCGTCCTCTGTTCGATCGTCTTCGGCTGCTGGGCGGCTTCCACGCTGATCATTTCCCACCAGAATCGCATGACACGCTGACCCGATCATGGAAAATGCTTGATTTCCCCTGTGGCTTCGTCCTCAATCGGAACTTTCCCGCCCCATGAACCCTCTTCCCCAAGCCGTATCGGACGCCTGGGACGATCGCGAACCGATCGTCGTTCTAACCACCGTGAGCAAGGATGGTATCCCCAACTCGATCTATGTCGGGGTGGTCGGCCGCTACGACAACCATACCTTCTTCATCGCTAACAATTATTTCAGCAAGACCAAGCAGAACATCATGGCCGACAGCAAGGCGAGCCTGTTGTTTCTGACCCATGAGCGGAAATCATTCCAACTCAAGGGTTCCATCGAATTGCAGGAAAACGGCCCGATTTACGAGGCGATGAAAAAACTCAATCCCGCCCAATACCCCGGGCATGCCGTGGCCGTGCTGCATGTCGAGGAGGCCTTTTCCGGTGCCGATCGCCTGACCTGATTGAGGGGATGGCGGCAATAATGCGCGGTCTGAATGGATCCGCCCTTGCCGGATCGGGTGTTCGCGGCTTGAATCCCGGCCTGCGCACATGAATCTGTTCAAAAAGCTGCTCGAATTCCGCAATAAATCGCACCCGGATCACGAAAAACCGTTCCTCGAACACCTTGAGGACCTGCGAACCATGATCTACCGGATCGTGATCACCCTGATGGTTTCGATGATCCTCTGTTTCGGCTTCAACAACCGCATCATGGCGATTTTCCGCCGCCCTGTGGACAAGGTGATGCTCACCCAGACCGAATCCACCCTGCCGGAAAAAGCTCCATGGATATTCACTGCGGAATCGTGGGAAAAAGCCCGGCAAGTCGAGCGCTCGTCAGCGAATCTCACCCCGGATCAACGCAAGGTGTTTTTCAACTCGCTGGACGATAACAAGCTCGCCGCCCAAGCCGACTCGATCCGTCTTTACCGCGCCGCGCAGGCCATGCCGGAAAATAAACGCGAGGGCTTCGTCAACGCGCTGGATGCGGGCGATGATACCAAATCCGAAGTCAAGGCATTGCTCAAGTCCAAGCCGAATGTCGATAACGGCTCCCAAGGCAACCTGCGGATGATGTCCGCGCTCAAGCCGACCGAGGGATTCATGCTGTCCATGAAACTGGCATTTGTGGCGGGGATCGTGGTGTCGTTCCCGTTATTGTTGATGTACATCCTGCAATTCGTCCTGCCCGGACTGCACAGTCATGAGAAAAAGGTTCTATGGCCCGCCATGGCGATCGGCTTCGGGTTGTTCCTCAGCGGATCGCTCTTCGCTTATGTCATGGTATTGCCCCGGACCCTGCTGTTTTTCTATCAATGGAGCGGCGACATGGGGATCTCCAATGACTGGCGGATCGGCGAATATATATCATTCGCCACCCAGTTCACCCTGCTCTTCGGTGTGGCCTTCGAGTTGCCGGTGGTGGTGATGGTGTTCGTGAAACTCGGCCTGCTGGGCTACGAAACCATGGCCAAAACCCGTTCCTATGCGATCGTCGCCATCTTCATCGCCGCCGCAGTCCTCACGCCCACGCCGGATATCCCGACCCAGTGCATCATGGCCGCACCCATGCTCGTTCTCTATGAACTCTGCATCTGGCTCGCCTGGTTCGACCGCCGCAAGAAACGCAGGTTGGAGGAAGAGGAAGCCCGCGAACGCGCCCTGCATCCGCAGCCGCCGGAACCCGAAACACCCGCCCCCACCGACACCGATCCGTGGAACACCCCGGAATCCGAAATGCCAACTCCAACCCACACCGATCCGTGGACCACTCCGGAAGCCGGTCCGCCGAGCGAACCGGAACCGCCGCACGACATCCACACTCACGAGGCCGGTGACGATGGTTGGTCGGATACCACTCCGGTCCCCGAACACCACGACCAACCGGAACCGCCTCCCGCACCGCCCCATCCCCACGCCGGTGATGAGACGGAAGACAAAAAATGATGAGACAGAAGACAGAAGACAGAAGACAGAAGACTGGAAGACAGAAGACAGAAGACTGGAAGACAGAAGAATAGAGAAGATGCCGGTTCGACATTTCTTTTTCTTGTCTTCTGTCTTTGAGCGCAGTGGTCTTCTGTCTTCTGTCTTTGAGCGCAGCGGTCTTCTGTCTTCTGTCTTTGAGCGCAGCGGTCTTCTGTCTTCTGTCTTTGAGCGCAGCGGTCTTCTGTCTTCTGTCTCTTTCTGATCACCACTCACCCCTTCCACCATGCCCCCTGCGGACACCGGCACCCGTTCGCCATTCGCCGGCTGTGCGATTCTGATAGCCGCGCTGGCGGTGATGGTTTTTCTGATCGTCTTCTCCACGGCCAGCCTGTTCCGGCAATCCGGCGAGATCATCAAATTCACTGCGGAGCACCCGGTTTCCATCCCGGTTGAACCGCTGGAACCACGAGCGGCGGAACTCGCCGCCCTGGCCGCGCGGCTCAATGACTTCCACCACCAACTCGCTGGCAACGAACGGGCCACGCTCGCCCTGACAAGCGCTGAGCTGAACCTGGTGATCGCCGCTTACGAACCATTCAAGGACCTGCGTGGCACCATGCGCGTGACCGCCATTGCGGACGGCGTGATGCGTCTCGCCATTTCCTTCCGCCTCAATGGCAAACCCCGCTTGGCCCGCCACGACGAACCCGGTTGGATTTCATCCGATCCGCGTTTCCTCAATGGCACCCTGGTCGCTCGCCCCGCCCTGCTCAACCACGAACCCGTCCTCACCCTCGACACCATCGAAGTGCCCGGCACCAAGGTGCCGCGCGAATTCATCGAACAAATGTCGCCCTATCGCATCAACGAACGCTATCTCACCGACAAGATCCTCGGCCCGGCCATGGCGCGCCTCACCCGCGTCGGCATCATCGACGGCAAACTTCTGCTAGAACGCGTTCCCGGCGAAACGCCGGCCGATGGAATCGGCAAGGAGCAGGTGGATTCCGCCAGCCACCGCCTGTTCAAAACCCTCGGTATCGCGGCCTGCGTCTTTCTCGCCTGCGCCGGCGTCGTCGCGTTCATCAGCCTCCGCGCCAAACGCCGCGAGGCCGGCGGAAGTTGATGGACTCTAACAATCCCAACGGGATTGAGTCCCACAGCCCGGGGTTGCGAGGAACGAGCTACCCCGGGACAGCGCCCCATCATTTTCCAACTCCAACGGAGTTGCGTCCGCTGGCGAGGTGAAGAACTCATCCCGACTTCCTGGATATCCAGAGTTGCCAGCCTGCCCGCTTTGCGGCACCGTCCTCCCTTCACATGACGCCCAAGACGCCCACCCATCGCGAAAAATTCCAGGGGCTGCTCCGCAAGCTCTTCCAGTTCGACTGTGCGGATCTGGATTTTGGCATTTACCGCATCATGAACCACAAGCGGCAGGCGGTGGAGGAGTTCATTGAAAAGGATCTCCTGGATGCTGTCGCCGTGGAGTTGCGGCGGGGCATCCTGGCCATGGACGCCGGGCTGGCCGCCCATCTGGCGGAATTGCGGGCCAAGATCATTGACACATTGGGCGAGGAGGCTCTCGACGCCGAAGACCATCTGGACCCTCAATGGCACGCCTCAAAACTCGGCAAGGAATACCTGGATCTGCACCGACGCGCCAGGCATGTCCCGTCCGGACCCGAGGTGGAGGCGGAAATCTTCAACCACCTCTACACCTTCTTCTCCCGCTATTTCGATGCCGGGGACTTCATGTCCCTGCGCCGGTATTCGCGCCGGGACAAATACGCCATCCCCTACAATGGCGAAGAGGTCCACCTGCACTGGGCTAACAACGACCAGTATTACATCAAAACCGGGGAGAACTTCACTGACTACGCATACAAACATGGCACGTGGACCGTGCGCTTCGCCCTCCGCAATGCCGATGTCGAGCAAAACAACGTCAAGGGGGTCAAGCGCTTCTTCCTGCCCCAGACCGACCAGCTTGACGTTGACGACAAATGCCAGAGCATCACCCTGCCCGTACACTACCGCCCGCTCAACGATGTGGAGGAAGCGCTCTACGGAAAAAAGAAAACGCCCAATGGCGAAAACAACGATGAGGACACCCATGGCAACGGCAAGACCAATGGCAGGAATGGCGGTGACAACATCCTGACCGCCGCCGTGGCCGCCATCGAAAAAGCCACTGCCAAGGCCCCGGAAGGCGCGCGCTCCGCCCTGAGCGCCGAAAAACGCCGTGCCGCCGATGGCCGTCCGGTGCCGCTCATCGAACACCATCTGCGCTTCTACACCGCCAAGAACACCACCGACTTTTTCATCCACAAGGACCTCGGCGGCTTCCTCACCCGCGAACTCGATTTCTATATCAAAAACGACGTCCTCAACGTCGATGAAATCGGCGAGGCCGGCCCGACCCGCGCCGAGTCTTGGTTCCAGATCATGCGTTGCCTCAAAGCCATTGGCCGCCGCATCATCGCCTTCCTCGCCCAAATCGAAAACTTCCAGAAACGCCTCTATGAAAAGAAGAAGTTCGTCACCGCGGTGAACTGGTGCGTCACGCTCGACCGCGTCCCCGAGACTCTCTATCAGGAAATCATCGCCAACCAGGAACAAATCCAGGAATGGCGCGAGTTGTTCCACATCCACGAAATCGAGGGCGATCTCGCCAGCCCCGGGTACTCGGTCCCGCTGAAAACGGAGTTCCTCAAGAGCCAGCGCAGTCTGGTGCTCGACACCCGCTTCTTCTCTCAGGAGTTCACGGACACGCTGCTCGCATCCAACGAGTTTCTCGGTCGCGCCAATACCATCGAGGAGGCCACCGATGGCGTGCTTGTGGAGTCGGACAACTACCAGGCGCTCAATCTGCTGCGGACCCGCTTCGATCACGCCATCAAGTGTTGTTATATCGATCCGCCCTACAACCGCGGCGCGAATGATTTCAACTACAAGGACGCCTACCGGCATTCATCGTGGCTGACGATGATCGTCAACCGCCTCGAAGCCGCGAAAATGCTTCTGCGGCAGGATGGTGTGATCTTCACCAGCATTGACGAGAATGAACGCACGTCGCTGGATTACGCGCTCAAACGGGTCTTCGGCGCCGACAACCGCGTCGAGGAACTCATCTGGGCGCAAAACACCACCCACAGCCAATCACCCACCTATTCGACCAACCACGAATACGTTCCCGTCTTCGCACAAGACAAACCGTCGGCAATGGCGGATCCCACCATGTTCCGCGAACCCAAACCGGGCTTCGCCGAAATCATGGAGCTGGTCCAACGGATCAACCCGGGCTATCCAACCGAGGACGAGATTGCCAAATCCCTCAAAGAACTGATGGATACGCATTTGCTGGAGTTCAAGAATGAACTTGCGGAACTCGGGCTGCCTTACAACGAGGAAACCAAGAAGCAGGATCCGTGGAAAGGAATATACAATTACGACCGTGGTGAATATCGCGACGAAAATGGATCGCGGGTTCCTTTCAAGGCGGCTAAGAAGGCGAAAGCTTCGATTTGGGTCTGGAGGGAAGACAATCCCTCGGCTCCTGCTGGCAAACAGTCCGATACCACGCGTGATCCTTCCCATCCGAACTACCGCTTTTACGAACCGGAACACCCAATCACGAAACAAAAATGTCCTCATCCAAAGACCGGTTGGCGCTGGCCATACGAATGGGATGATACCGGTCGTGCCTCATTCAAATGGCATGAGGAGAATCATCGAATTGTTTGGGGTCCGGACAACACAAAGGTTCCCCAGTTCAAAAGGTTTCTTCACGAAGTCGAAACCAACGTCGCGAAATCCGTGATTCACGATTATACCGACGGGGAGAAGCAACTCACCACTTTGTTCGGCGAATCGAACCGGTTTCCGACACCCAAGCCCACCACCCTGATCGAGCGATTCGTGCTTCAAACCACGCGCAACGGCGAATGGGTGATGGATTTTTTCGGTGGTTCCGGCACCACGGGCCAAGCGGTGATGGACGCGGCGGTCGCTACCAAACAGCGGCTTCACTTCCTGCTGGTCGAGATGGGCGCGCATTTCGGGCACACGCTGCTCAAACGGATGAAGAAGCTTTGCTACACCCCCCATTGGGATATGGGAAAACCCAGTTCGCCCGCCACCGCCGAAGACCTTCTCTATCGTGCCCGCGTGCTGAAATACATTCACTTGGAATCCTACGAGGACGCGCTGGACAACATCGGTTTCACCGACCCGCAAGCGCCGCAGTCGCTGCTCACGTTTGAGGATTACACGCTCGGCTACATGCTGGACTTCGAGACCAAGGACAGCGCCACCTTCCTGAACGTGGCGTCGTTGGACGAGCCGTTCGATTACAAGTTGAAGCTCCACGGCCGGGACAAGCCGCAGGCGGTGGATCTGCCGGAAACATTCAACTATCTGCTGGGTCTGCATGTCGCCAGCCGCCGGGTGTCGCACCGCGGCAAGGTTCGGTATGTGGTATATTCCGGCATGGTGGAAGGGCGCGGCACCGTCGTGATCTGGCGCACCACGCGCGGCTGGAAGCAGGCGGACTGGGAGGTGGAGCGGGAGTGGGTGGCGAAGGAAAAACTCACCGCCACGGCGGAGGACGTGTGGGTGAACTCGGACAGTTTCATCGAAGGGGCTCGCTCGCTGGATCCGGTGTTCAAGAAACGCATGTTCAACGAGGAATGATCCATGGCCGCCACCGACCATATCAAACTGGAGCAGCGGCTCGTGCTGGCGGCCTGGGTGTGTCAAATGCTCGGCTGGCCGGCCGTGGCCCCGAAGCGGCGGCAGCCGATGATGGGCGAAATGTTGGAACACCTGCGGGGAGTTAGGGAAGGATTCGATCCGAAGGGTGGATCGCCACTGGCGGAGACGTTGCTTAGCCACGAGGGTTGCGGGATTTCCCGCGCGGCGCTGTTGCGCTACGATGCGAATATCAACTCCCACCTGATAGGCATCAATCGCCTGCGCAAGGATCCCATCACCCTGCGTTACTTCCAACACTTGTCCTTGCTAGCCACGGAACTGTTTCTCGACTGGCGCTTCAACCATCCGGCGAAGCTGCGCGCCGCGCTCAACGAATTGGTGGAATGGCGCAATGACGGAGAGCCCAGGTTTAGTGAGAGCGACATGGACAAGCTGGCCTTCTGGATGGCCACTGGCAGCGGCAAGACCATCCTGATGCACTTCCACTACCGGCAATTCCTGCATTACTGCAAGAAGGAACCGGACAACATCCTGCTCATCACGCCCGACGAAGGCCTGACCCTGCAACACCTCGAACAGATGGAGCGCGCCGGTATCCCCTGCGGGCGGTTCTCGCTGGATGACAGCGGCTTTGAGCCGGCCAGGAAAAACGCGGTGCGGGTCATTGAAATCACCAAGCTGGTGGAGGAAAAAAAGGGCAGCGGCGTGAGCGTGCCGGTGGAGGCCTTTGAAGGCAACAATCTGATCTTCGTGGATGAGGGCCACAAAGGCGCCGGCAGCGAAGCCGGCAAATGGATGGGCTACCGCGCGAAACTGGCGCAAACCGGATTCACTTTCGAGTACAGCGCGACCTTCGGCCAGGCCATGGTCGGCGACGATGCGATGACGCGCGAATACGGCAAGTCCATCCTGTTTGACTATAGCTACAAGTATTTCTACGGCGACGGGTTCGGCAAGGATTTCGAGGTGCTCAACCTGCGCCTGAGAACCATCCCCAAAGAGGAAAGCCCGCAGGAAAAGAAGCTCAGACAGGCATCCGATCAGGAACAGGCGCAAATGCTTCTGTTAGGAAACCTGTTGTCATTCTACGAGCAGAAGCGCGCCTTCCATGCCCGCACCGGGATGATGCTCAGGTATCACCTGGCCGATCCGCTGTGGATCTTCGTGGGCAGCACCGTGAACAAGAGCAAGACCAACAAACAGGCGAATGATTCGGATGTGCTGGCTGTGGTGCAATTCCTCGATGTCTTCCTCCGCAACGAAAAAGGCTGGGTGCGAAAAAGCATCCAACGCATCCTGGACGGCAAAAGCGGTCTGGAAACCGACGACAGCGGCACAGACCTGTTTGCGGAGCGTTTCCCGACCCTGCGCAACCTGTCCGCGGCAACGATTCATGATGCCATTCTCGCGCAGGTGTTTCACGCCGGCAGCGGTGGCGGTCTGCATGTGTGCGACATCAAGGGTCGCGCTGGCGAACTGGGCCTGAAAGTCAGCAGCTCGGACCATTACTTCGGCCTGATCTACATCGGCGACACCTCGGGTTTCAAATCCCTGATAGAAGAACGTTGCGAGGAAGTGACCGTGGAGGAGGACCAGCTTGCGGAGTCGCTCTTCGAGAACATCAAGCGGCCGGACAGCCGCATCAATATCCTCATCGGCGCGAAGAAGTTCATGCAGGGTTGGGATAGTTGGCGGGTCACCAACATGGGACTCCTGAATATCGGCCGCAGCGAAGGCACCGAAATCATCCAGTTGTTCGGTCGCGGAGTGCGCCTGCTGGGCAAGGACCGCAGCCTGAAACGCAGCTCCGCGCTGCCGGGAACCCATCCGCCAGCGGTCGGATTGTTGGAAAAACTGAACATCTTCGCGATCCGGGCCAATTACATGGCGCAGTTCCGCGATTATCTGGAGCGCGAGGGCATCGAGCCCGCCGGCGAGGTCAAGATCGAACTGCCGATCAGGCAGAATCCGGCGTTTCTCAAGAAAGGTCTGCTGGTGCCGCGCCTTCCCCCGGAAACAAACTTCCCCACGGAACAGCGCTTCGTGCTGGAGATCGACGAGCACGCGGCGGTGACACTGGATCTAACAGTTTTAGTGGAAAGCATCGGCAGCAAGGAAGGCCGCTACACCAACGCCACCTTCCGCAGCGGCACGCCACGGTGGGTGAACCCGGATTATCTCCGCCTGCTGGACATGGAGGTGCTCTATCTGGACATGCTCGCGCACAAGGAAGCCCAGGGCTTTCACAACCTCATCGTGCGCCCCGAGCATCCCGCCCAAATCCTCACCGCCAATCACCCGAAGTTGTATCATTTGTTATGCGATGAGAACCTGATCCGCCCCACGTCGGGGGCTGGCTTGCGCCGCCTTCAGGAGGTGCTGGGAGGTGTGGTCAAGAAGTATGTGGAGAGCTATTACAAACTGCGTCGGCAACAATGGGAAAACGACCGGATGTCCTATGCCGCGCTGACCGCCAAGGATCCGAACTTCAAGAACTATACCGTGCGCGTGCCCCGCCGGGACGAGGCTCTCCAAAAGACAATCCGCTCCATCATCACCGAAGGCAAGCGCATCTACAAAACCCTGTGCAGCTCGCTTCCTGGCGTGTATTTCGACCAACACTTGTATCAGCCGCTGCTGATTCAAAGCGGGGCCAAAGTGAAAACCGCGCCGCCCGGCCTCAACGCTGGCGAACAAAAATTCGTCGAAGATCTCCGCGCCTGGTGTCTATCCAAGCCCAAGGCGCTGGAAGGCAGGGAATTGTTCCTCTTGCGCAATCTATCACGCGGGCACGGCATCGGATTCTTCGAGAACAGCGGGTTTTTCCCCGACTTCATTTTGTGGGTGATCCACGGGAAGAATCAGCGTCTCGTATTCGTGGAGCCGCACGGGATGATTCACGAAGGTCACCCCACAGCCAATCTCAAGGTGAATCTTCACAAAAAGCTCAAGGCTCAGGCGGTTTCCGTGCTGAGGCGTGGCAAAATCACCAACCTGGATTTGGATGCGTTCGTGATTTCCGAGACGCCCTACGAGCGGATGCGTTGGGATGTGGTGGACGAGGATGGCCCGTGGAGCATCGAGAAGTTCCGTGAGGCACACATCCTGTTTGCAGAGGAAGACGGTAACTTCGCCCATCTGGGGGAAATCGTCAACCCGATCATTCTTCCATAGCATTGTGGAGTTTGGCAAACGTCATTGCCTTTAAGCCACCTTTCATTCCGGCGGAGCCATGGACGCCTCCACAATCCCGCGCCCTTCGTCGAACGATTCGGCGGCCCAGTTGTTATCCTAAAGAGGAAAATAGAACCGGTAGATGAACGCGGATTTACGCAGATAATAAAAGAGTTGTGTCGATAGCCAGACTAACCCACCGGGTTAGGCCCGAATTACGTGCAAACCTCCTAAAATCAATGTTCATCTGCGTCCATCTGCGGTTTCATTTCTCTTTCTAGGGTTAGGGTAAATGAACCAACCCGCTTTTTTTTACGCCCACCGGTCCGGTCACCGGCTCTTTCAACGACCTTCACCTAAAACTTCGCAGCAGTTCCCTTTCGCACCCATGCGGGTGTCATCACTTGTCTCCCGCCGATACTTCCAGCGTCACCGGCCCTAACAGACCCGAAGCCGGGTCACCGCGGTAGTTGGTGGGAATCGTCAGATAGTGATTGGCGAGCGTGTTGTAAACCAGCACCTCGATCCGGTTGTCGCCGGGTTTCACCTGTGCGGAAATGTCCACCCTCCATGGTGGAGCGACGCGGATGCCCGCCAGTTTGCCGTTCACCCGGACTTCGGCGCTGGCGACCACCTTGCCCAAATCCAGCATGACCGAGCCGCCGGCCTGTCCGGTTGTTAGAGCCAGTGTCTTGCGGTACCATGCCCCGCCGGAATAACATTCCAGCGCACCGGCCTTCGACCAATCGCCTGGCGGCATCCGCCCCGCGCCACACTCGAGCGCCACCGGTTCGGTCAAGGCCGCGCCACCGTAGCTGCCGCGTTCCTGCTCGATGCGCACCGCCACCTTGGACAGGCCCGGTGCCGGAATGGGTAACCCGAATCTCTTGTTAGACCGGTGTGCGGCACCCGGAATTTCCTTGCCATCGACCCACACCCGCGCCTTGCCGAGGGCCTGCACGGTCATCGCCCGCAATCCTGGCGGTGCGGTGAAGCGATACCAACCGGCCGGGCGCGCGATTTGCGGTCGCGGATCGAATGGCAGCACCGAGGGATCATCAAACCATTTCATCGCCAGCGGCGCAGGCTGGGCGGCGGTCCGTTCAGCGGCCTCGCGCCCGGGCTTGGCGCTCACCACAAAATACCCGCGGCCCGGCTTGTCGTAACGCAACAACAAGGGATTCGCCCCGCGGTTCACCGCCAGTTCGCCCATGTCGGTTCGCTGGTGGTTCAGCCAGACGGCGGCGGGCGGATTACCGCCGGTCAGGGCGTGCGCCCTGCCATCAGCTACGGCGTTCACCGTACTCCAGAGGTAGTAGCGGGTGCCTGCGGGTTCCGGGCCATAGACGGTTTCGTTGTGGCCGCTGTTACGGGTTCCGAGACAGATGAACGAGTCACTGACATATTCCTTGAGTCCGTGATACCCCTGATGGCCCGGATCCCCTTCCACGCCCCACCGCCACGAGAAATTGTATGGCTGCCAGCCATACTTCCTGCCGCCAACCTCCACCGGCACCGAGGGATCCACCGCATCGAGCGCCGCAAGCTTGGCGTCGAGGTCGGCATCTGCCGGCAGCGGGCCGAGTTTCCACAACTTCGGGCCGAACGATTGGGTCACCCGCAGCCACTTCGAATCATCGAACTCCGGTGCCTGCCATCCGGGATCGGCAGCGGATTCGTCGGCATAGCGGAAAAGCCGCGCCTCGGCACCGATCATGGATTTGCTTGGCGGCCAGCGGAAATCGCCGAAACAGTTGTCCATCGTCGGCTGCAACTCGAATTCCCAATCGCCATCCAGCGGTAACTTTGTCGCCAGCCCCGCAGCTTTGTTAGATCCATCATCCAACCGCGGCACCCCGGGGCTGAAAACGATGAGCTGGGCCTCGCTGGCGGTGAGCGGCAGCCGCAGGCGCGTGCCGTCAATCGTCTGGGCGAGCACGGGCAGGTCTTTGGTCGTGCCTGTCCAAGGATCCCATAACTCGACCTTGCCGGTGGCACGGAACCAACACTCGGTGTCCACCGGAGCGTGATATACCATGAACACATCGCGCGGACCGATCCGCCGGTGCATGATGTCAGGGGTGATTTTGCCTTGAGCGGCATGTCCCAGCACCGCGAAATCACGCGCGAACGCCTTGCTTACGACTGCCGGCACATCTTCGGGTTTTTCCACGCGTGTGGTGAGTTGCGCCACCAACGTGTTGAGTTCCGCGTCCTCACGGCCTGCACGATCACTGGCTTCCGGCACCGCACCTAACAAAACAACCAATCCGCCGGCGCGTTGGAATTCCACCGCCTTTTGCACCGTGCTCCAACGCACCGCCCGCATCGCCGGCAACACCAACACCCGGTAGCGCTCGCCGCTCACCCGCAATTCCTTGTCCGCAACTTGCGCCCGGGCCAACGATTCGAAATCCATGAAATCGAAATCGATTCCCTGGGCGTAGAGTTTTTCACCCGCGCCGAACGCCGCATTCACCGATTCCTGTCCGCCGAGGCCGGCCTCCATCGGGGCCACCGGATACATCACCGCCACATCACACCGGTGATCGCCCTGGCACAATAGATAACTCAGCCGCTGCACGGCAGCCATGAAATGTCGCATGTGTTCCCAGTACGGCATGCGGAAATGATTGCAGGGCGGTGCCCATTCCCAAAACCCACCATGCGTTGAATAATAAAGACCATGCAGCGTCAGCAGATTGTAACCGTGCGCGAAGTTGGCGAAGGTCGCGTCGGTCAACTGTTCGGTGTTGGTGCCCCAACCGCTGCTGTGATAACCCTCGATCCACGCCCGCGGCCGCTGATAGAGGTGGGCGATGGAACTGGCGACCTTGCCTTTGACGAGGTCGCGCGCCAATCCGGGTTCGTCGCTGCCGGGTCCCTGGTTCCAGCGTTGCGTGCGGAAATAATCGCCAAACTCCGTCACATCCCTGCCGCGTCCGCCATGATCGCAGCCGAAAATCATGCCCCGCTGCTGGTGCCAATCAAAACACGGTTTGAAAAACCCCTCTTCTGTCAGGGACACCATCACGTCACGGTAATCCAGCCGCACTTTGGGCGTGCGCGGGCCGATGTCCTGGAACAACGCCGCCAATTCCGGCAACAAATCGTAGCCC
>Ga0118677_10007386_pt1 | contig 13903 bp, 13 predicted proteins | sample AliMusrvi5mmetaG_FD_86154 | JGI IMG/M metagenome (GOLD analysis project Ga0118677, IMG submission 86154) | reverse complement strand
GATCTGGCGGCAGCGCAATGATGCGGTAGACGCCCGCTTCGTTCGAGACGGCGTTGTACTTCACGCCGCTGTTCACATTGACTGCCGTTATCTGGCAGCGAGGTACGGTGGCTCCGCTACGGTCTTTGATCACGCCCGAAATCTGGGCTTGGAACGATTGCGCAGGCAACAGTGCAGCGCTCATCAACATCAGTGCCGCAAGAGCGGCCAGACTTCGACTCTTCATGGAATCTCCCTTGTTCTAGCCTCAGTCTACACCCTTTCAGAGACCACGAAGCGCACGTTTCAATGCTTGCGACCGTTCCGGCGAAGCGGTTAGGAAATAGTCGGGGAACTTCCGGAATCTGAGGATCTCGCTGTAGATTGCCGCGGCGCTCTGCGCGTTGGGCGATAGGCCCGCGAGATACTGCAGGCGCAGATTGCGATCTCGGTTGATCTGCGCGGCGCGCAGCCATTCATGCAAGCCTGCGGCATCGCCGCCGTAAGTGGATAGCAGTTGGATCGCGCTGCCCAGGCCGAGCTCGCGCAATGAGCTATCGACGCGTGCATGATCGGGGCGGTCAAGGCGCTGCTGGATCGCATCGATATCGATGCGCGCTGGTCCCACCTGTCCCAGCAGGACTATATCGTAGCCCTCTTCCATGTCCGTATCGTTACCCCAGATCGTCCCATTCGGAAAGACCTCGAAGAACGTGGCGATCTCGCTCATCACCGCGTCGCGATTGCTCTCATACAACGGCACCCACTGCGTGATGAAGCCACCGGGATTGAGCCGGCGCTTGCAGAGGTCGAAGTACTCCTTGGTGTACAGCGTCGCCGAACCCTTCACCCACGGATGAATCGGATCAGAGGTGATTACATCGTAGGTCTCGTTCGTAGTGAGGATGAAGTGCCGCGCATCCTCGTTCACGACGCGCGCGCGGCGGTCCTTGATGACGTTGTAGTTCTCGATGTCGAAATACTTCGCGGCTGTCTTGGGCACCAGCGGCTCCAACTCGCACAGCGTGATCTTCTCAATGCTGGGGTGCACCACGAAGGAACCCGCCGTGACACCCGCGCCGCAGCCGACAATCAACACAGACCGCGGCCCCGGATGCAGAAGCGCCGGGATGTGCCCCAGCATGCGCTGCAGCCGCATGTCCTGCTGCTCGCTCGACGCTTCAACTTTGCCGCTCACGTGGAACAGCCGTTTGTCGAAAAGCTCCGTGATCGCAATCGACGAGTTCATCCCTTCGCCAACGAAGAGCGGATAGCCGATGTCCACCTTGGTATTCAGTTGCCGTCCGTAGGCGATGACGCCCCAGGGAGTCGCGGGCACGGTCCAGGCAAAGGCCGCGGCCGCGAGTCCGGCAAGTGCGATCCAGCGAGGCAGCAGTGCGATGATCGCGGCAAGCGCCGAAAGGCCGATCAACACGCGTTGCGACTGCTGCGTTCCAATGCCGGGGATCAATACGAGGCTGCACAACAGCGCACCAGCGATTGCGCCGGCCGTGTTCACTGCATAGACGCGACTCGTCGAGCGCGTCGCGCTGAGCGCCAGCGGAAAGCTTGCGCCCCACAGTAAGGCCGCTGGAAAGATGGCCGCGAGACAGCGCACGAAATCCGCGGCAAAACGAGACAGCGCCTTCGGCTCCCAATAGGGCAGCACCGTCGCCATCATGTACGCGGAAAACGCGATGGCCGCGCAGAGCAGCACCTGGCAAATGCCGAGAGCCACACGAGGCATCGACCTGCCAGCAATGAACGCCCCAACCGCGCCACCGATACCGATGCCAGCCAGAAACCCGGCGAGGATCAGCGAGAAAGTGTACACCGTGCCGCCCAGCAGCAGCGACAGTTGCCGGGTCCAGATGACCTCCGCGCCCAATGAACACAGTCCCGAGACAGCAATAGCGGCGTAGGAACTCCAGTCATTCGCGCCTTCTTCACGTACTTCGTCTTGTGGCTCATACGCGGCGTTGCGCGACATCCACCAGCTGACCGCCGCAATCGCAAAGTTGATCGCCACCGCGGTGTAGGATGCGACCGAAACATCGTACACACGCAGCAGATAGAAGCCGGCGAACAGAGAACCGGCCATCGCGCCGACGGTGTTCGCGCCATACAGATACCCGACCTTCGCCGAACCCTTCACCCATCGTGCGATGGCAGGCAGCGAAGCGCCCATCAGGATGGTCGGCGGTAGCAATATCCATGGGGTGTTGAGCGCATACAACACCAGCAGGCCGCACAGCCCGATGCCAGCTTCGATGAGTGCGAACACCCGCAGCGGATGCACCCGAGGCGGAACGACGCGAGGCAGCAGGATGCTTCCCAGACACAACCCGCCCATGAACGTGGAAAGCAGCACGGCAACCGCGATCGCCGTGGAGCCGATCACTAGCTGCAACATCTCCATCCACACGATCTCATAGATCAGCGCGGCGGCTCCGCTCAGTGCGAACAGGATCGTGAGCATGATCAATCAGCGCACCCAGCGCAGCATCTTCGGATAGTCCGGCCCAGCCATGCCCCACGCCTGCAACAAGGGGTGTCCAAAGTAGCGGCCTGCGGCGAAGTTCTCCGCGATCGATTGCGCTCCGCCCTTGTAGCCATCGGGGTGAAAGAGGATTTGGATGTCGAGCCCGATCTCAAGCGAAGCCGCGTAGGACCATGCGATGGCCGTCATCTCATTGCCGCCGTCATCGCCTGCATTGTCAGTCATCGCCGCGCGATCCTCAGGCGTGAGTATCGCCAGGTGGCCGGCCTCATGCAGCAGATCGCCCGGATAGCTGAGCTTCTCCGGATCGATCAGCAAGCCGCCGCGGTCAATCCGGATGCCTGGCAGAAAGGTCGGCTCGTCAATGACGGCGGTGCGCACGGGTATGCCGATCGATTCGAGAAACCCGCTGATCTGTTGAACCGTACTCATGCTCCTCACGAAAGCCTAACGTGTTGTGGATGAGCAGCGCAATCGCGTGCTATATTCCGCATCATGACGCGACGGAGTTTGCTCTCACTGCCTGCGGCCGCATACGCGCAGCGCGGCGGTTATGCGGTGTGGTCGTGGGATCGCTGGCGCGAGATGACTGGCGAGACCAGACCCGCCATCACGACGGTGCAGACAGGTAAAGCGCAGCTATCGGAAGTGCCCGCCGATGCGCGCAAGGTGGTCGATGTCTTCCTCGGCTCGCAACCACAGTTGATCCCGCCGCTCGAAGCCAAGCAGCTCGATGAGGTCAGGTTCGATGGCGGCATCGTGCGGCGCAAGGTTCGCTTTCAGGTAGAGCCGGGTGAGTTCATTTCCGCGTTTGTGTTTGTCCCCGCGCGCCGAGCTTCGCGAATGCCCGCGGTGGTGTGTGCGCACCAGACCGTGCAGGACGGCAAGAACGAGCCGGCGGGCATCAGCGGCAACCCGCGACTGCACATGGCGCTGACGCTGGCGAAGCAAGGCTTCGTCACTCTCGCCTACGATGCGGCGTGCTTCGGGGAGCGGCACAATCCGGCGACCGGCCACTACGGCGAGGCGATGGAGTTCTATCGCAAGCGTCCGGAGTGGTCGATGATGGGGAAAATGTCCTGGGACCTTTCGCGCTCGGTCGACTACCTGTGCACGCTCGACTTTGTCGATAGCGCTCGCATCGGATCAATCGGCCATTCGCACGGCGGCTACACCACGTGGTTCGCGATGGCGCTCGATGCGCGCATCAAAGCTGGCGTGTCTTCCTGCGGCTTCGACACCTTTCGCTACGACGGCAATCCGTTCCGCTGGTCACATGCGACGGCGCTCATTCCGCGGCTCGGCTTCTACATCACCAGTCCGCATATCAACATGCGCAACTACTCCGGCGTGCCTGATTCCGAGACGCCGCAGATCCCGTTCGATATGCACTGGGTGCTGTCGCTGATCGAATCGCGGCCACTGCTGCTGACGGCATCAGACGATGACAACATCTTCCCGAACTCCGGGTGGTCGACGCGGCAGGCTGAAGCGCGGGTGGAGTTCGAGAGCTTCTACTTCAAGGGCGGTCACGGCTTTCCGCTTGCCGCCGAAGAACGCGCGTTCACCTTCCTGAAGCGGCAGCTCTGACAAGCTTCACGCCATCGGGGCCGGAGGTCAGCGTGTCCCTGCGTCCGTCGTTAAGCTCCACTTCGACGCGTACCGTTGCATCTCCCTCCTGGTCGAGCCGCGTGACGCGCTTGATCTGCTGCTTCGATTCATAAGGATCGAGCAAGCTGACGAACGTGGAACTCAACTCGCCAGTTTTCGACCGGCGGCGCGCCATCACTGTAGGGATCCAGTACTCGGTGGTGGATGTGGCAGAGGCGACAGTCCACGATTCGGCGAGGCTCGCTTCGACGCCGCGCGTGAGATCGAAGTAGCGCAAGTGAACGTCGCGCCCCTTGGGGTTGTAGTTGTACTTGTCTTCAATCTTCCAATCGACGTTCCAGCCCATCACCGGATCGGCGTCTGTTTGAAAGCCTCGCATAAGCGTGTTGTTGCCGAAGTCCGGCGACTTCGCAAGCCGCAAGCCCGTGGGCTGCGCGGAGGCGAAGGTGGTGTGGGTCATCTTCGCGTGGTCGGTTCCGCCGGTGACACGGAAGACGTCGAAGACGTAAAAGTCAGCAGGCCCGGTTTCAACCATCGCGACCGTCCGCTCATAGACCTTGCCTTTGATCTGAGCGGGCGAGGACGCACGGATGGCTTGCAGTTCATCAGTCAACGTGCACAACGCAGCCTCGCTGCACGCGCTCTTACAGACACCGTTGAGCGCACGTGCAGCGGGCGCTGTGCACTCTCCGCCCGCACTCCAGTAAGTGGATTCCGTTGGGCCGCCGAATTGATCCTTGCCATCGACGACCACCGTGTTGTGAGCGGCGGTCTTCTTGTGCCATAGCGCTTGCGGCGTGTGCCAGTCTCCGAACTGCACGGCGGGATAGCCATACTCCGGAAGCAGGTCGAGTCCCTTGGCGAAGAGTCCGAGGTTCATGGCGTCGAAGTGGTAGTGACTCTTGAGTGGGCCTTCGGGAACAGAGTCATAGTCGAGCCACACTGCAGCATCGGGCGCAGTGCGATGTCGCAGAATTGCGATGCGCCACTCCTGCTTGTTCACGCTGCCGACTTTGGGCCACACACCTTCACGTGCGATGGTCTGCTTAACCTCTTCGGCATACAGGCCCGGGTCTTCGGCGAAGATGTCGTGCGGGAGTCCATCGGCTTTGTTGCCATTGCCGTTCCACGCGAGTTGGGCGAAGAAGGGATCGCCGGTGGCCTTGCCCATGCGGCGGAGGAAGCTGTATATGGACGACTCGTAGGCGCTATCGCCAGACGGGAACGTGAGGCCCACGTACTGCGAGGCCTGCTTTGCGAAGGCGCCGGCATCACCGGTGTTCGGGTAATACTTGCCGTTGATCCATGTATCGAAGTGGAAGTGGTAGGTTTGGCGAAGCTTGGGATTGCGCGCGAGCAGATCGGGCAGCAGGCCGGGATCGAGCCTTGCATACTCTTCGAGGATGAGCCCCAACTCGCGCGGGGCGATGGTGCCGTAGGAGTCTAGCCCTTTCTCGCCTGAGACTCCATCGACGGCGACCGCCTTGCGTGTGATCTCATCCAATCCCTTGCGGAGTTCATCACGGTTCGACGGCCATTCGAGCACCGTGTGGATCATGCTCAGCGTGCGCTCGGGCCACGGATAGTTGGAGCGGATCTTGGCGGGATGATCGAGCACATGGCGCAGGATGTTGGTTTCGATGTTGCGCTGTATGTCGGTGAATGACTGCTTGCGGCTGTCCTTGCTCTTGAGGAAGGCGATAAGCGCGGCATCATTGCGAACGCCGTCGAAGATCTTGTCATAAGCAGAGACGATCTCGCGCACCGTGATGGCCGAGGTGATGGCGTACCAGACGTAGCCGGCAACGCCTCCGCCGTAGCGGGCGCGTTCATAGACCAGACCTTGCTCGGCGTAATCAAAGGTGGGCCAGACGTCGGCGATGCGATCGATGAGCACCGCGGCTTTGTGCGCGTAGACAGGATCGCCGGTTACGGTGTAGGCGGTGGAGAGGGCGTTCATCGCACCTTCGACGCGTTGGGTCCACTGTCCATATAGGAGGTAGGCGCCGATGAAGCGCCAACGGTTCTTGCCTTCGACGTAGCCTTCGCCGTCATCGACCCCGAACAGGTGGAGCTGATCGGCGGGGTCGGGATGCTCGGTGTTGAAGAGCAGCTTGCGATCGGCACGGCGCGGATCGAAGAGCGCGTGCTCATCGAGTCCGCTGCGGTAGAACTTCTCAAAGTCGTTCTTGGGAAACTGTTCGTTGCAGTGCGGGCAGCGCGCTTTCCACGGGCGTGCTAGAGCATCGATCTGCCAGTCGTACATCGGGACGGGCTTGCGGCATTTGGGGCAGAAGCCGCTGGACCACACCATGTGCGAACGGGTGATGGACGGGCCGAACATGTACGACCACAGCTCTTCGTCAGAGGTGTTGCGCCAGCGCGCGGCGTCGGCGATGGCCTGCTTGCGGATCTTCGCCGCCCAGTCGTAGGTGTTGGCGTTGGCTACGGCGCGGTCGCGAACTGCCTGCGGGAAGAAGGTGCTTTGCTGCTTCTGTGCGCAGAGCGGCGCGGCGAGGAGGAAGAGTATGAGCCAGTTCATCGTGACCTCATAGCCTCAGGAGGCGGCGGGCGTTGCCTTCGCGGATCTTTGCCTTCGTTGCCGCGGAAGCGTCGAGCACATCGACTTTCAGCACCGATGCCTCGGGATAGTGGAAGGGCATGCCGGAGCCTAGCAGGACGCGGTCATCACCGATGGCATCGATCAACGCCCCGATTTCGTTGGCCATCACGGCGGTGAGGAGCGAGATCTCGATCGAGTAGTTGGACGGGAGTCCGTTGTTCTTCTTGCCCAGCAGAGAGCCGGTGAAGCCGCCGCCGTTGCCGAAGATGAACTGGGCTTTGGGTGCGGCTTTGACAAGGGCTTCGGCCTCCTGCATGGTGACGTCGGGGATGTCGACGAGCCAGGTTCCCTGGCGGCGGTCTTCGACGCGGAATGGGATGGAGATGACCATCTGACGTTCGGTTGCGGCTTGGATGAGTTCGAGGCAGGCGGAGTCGGTGAGTTTGTAGTTGTGCCAGTGCGGGTAGAGGCGTAGGCCTTTCATACCGAACTCTTCGTGGCATTGGCGGAGGTCGTGCTGCCAATCGGAGTAGGCGGGGTTGAGGACGGCGAACGGAATCAGGCGGTCTTTGTGGGATTTGGTTTGGGCGGCGATTTCCTCGTTGCCCGAGTGAGAGTTTCGGTAGGTTATGGCGGATGCGCTGGAGACGGCGGCTTGTTGGATGTGGGCGCGGTCCATCAGGTGGAGGAGGCCGGGGGCGGTGTTGTAGCGAAGTTGGCGGAAGGCGAAGTGGCCGAGGTAGGCGTTGATGTCGATCATACCTGGGCTCCTGGATAAGACGCGTCGAGACGAGTCTCGACGCGGCAGGCAAGAGTGCCTGCGGTACGGTTCAGTATCCGTTGCATGTTGGCGCCGAAGAGTTTGGCGCGGTCGGACTCGGAGATTTCGGCTCCACGCAGCCGGCCTACGCTGGCGGTCATCGACATGTCGCAGGCGAACAGGACGCGATCGGCGCCGAGGACTTTGACGGCCATTTCCACGGTGCCTTCATCGATGACGCTGCCGCTGGTATCGAAGTAGACGGACTTCGCATCGCGGAGCGCTTTGATGCTCCACTCCCAATCGCCGCCTCCGCAGATGTGGGCGCAGATGATTGTTGTGTCGGGATAGAGGCGCGCGGCTTCGGCAATGTGGCCGGCGTCGCTGATGCGCGGCTGCGGTGCGGGGAGCCAGGTGGTATGCCCGGCGTGATGGAGGATGGGAATCTTCAGGTTCGCGCAGAGTTCGAGGATGGGACGGACCACCGGTTCGGTGATGCGGTAGTCGTTATAGAGCTTGACTCCCATGAAGCCGTGGTCGCCGGCGTAGCGCTTGATCTCTTCGACGGCTTCCTTCTGATAGCCGGGGTTGACAAAGCAGTAGCCGAGCACGCGGCCGGGGAAGCGTTTGATTGCTTCGACGAGCCACTTGTTGCAGTTGCGAAAACCGGTGAGCGAGGTTGGGCGCTCGGGTGGAAGGATGGAGCAACAGAGTTGATCGATGCCCAATTTGTCGGCGGCTTCGATGAGTTTGCGGTCGTCATCGCGCCACGATGGGCGGCTGCGATAGTTGAGATGATTGTGGGCGTCAATTACTTTCGGCTTCGGCGCTTGCGCTCCGGCAATGGCGGTGGCGGCGAGGGATGCGGCCCATTCACGGCGTGTCACAGTCACAGGATACAGCACACGGGGTGCGTAAAGTGATATTCTCCTCTGCATGAGAATTGGAACCAATCTTGTTCGCGGGATTTGCATCTCAGCGGCTCTGGCTATGACGGTTTGTGCCCAGCCTCCGGCTGGCGGTAAGAAAGGCGGCGGTATGCCGAGGGTGATGGTGCCGCCACAGGTGGAATCGGGCTTTACACCGATCTTCGATGGCTCCTCGTTGAAGGGATGGGATGGCGATCCCGATTTCTGGAGCGTGAAGGATGGCGCGTTGCTTGGCAAGACCACGACCGAGCATCAACCGAAACAGAATACGTTCCTCATCTGGCGCGGCGGGCAGCCGGCGAATTTCGAACTGAAGCTTTCGTACAAGCTGATCGGACACAACAGCGGCATTCAGGTCCGCAGCGTCGAGATGCCGGATGTGGCCAAGTGGGTGATGAAGGGCTATCAGGCGGATATGGACGCGCAGCAGCAGTTCACCGGCCAGTGGTATGAAGAGCGCGGCCGCGGATTCCTGGCGATGCGCGGACAGTTCAGCTACATCGGCGACGGGCAGAAGGCTGCGGTAGTGAGTTCGGTTGGCGACAACGCGGAGTTGAAGGCCATCATCAAGAATGATGACTGGAATGACGTGCACATCATTGCGCGGGGGAACACGATAATTCAGATGATCAATGGCCGAGTGACCAGCATGTTGATTGATGACGATAAAGCTGGACGGAAGCTGGAAGGGCTGATCGGGATTCAGGTTCATCGCGGACCGGCGATGACGATTGAAGTGAAGAATATCCGGATTAAGACGCTTTAGGGTTGGGCGAACCGGGACAGGCAACCAAATTCCGGCAGAATGCGCCGGAAATTGGTGCCAGTCCCCCGGTCTGAGCAGGGCAGGCGAAACCGCCTGCCCCACCTGTTACTAGGTCAGTGACCAGCCTTTGCGGAAGGTCGGTTTGAGGTACTTGTTGGCGGCCGCGTTGTTGGTGATCTTCATCTTGGCTGCGTCGTATTCGATCTTGCCTTCGGTTCTGAGGGCAATCACTCCGAGCAACATCCATTCCACGAACGGGGCTGCAACGTTGAAGTTGGAGCACGCCGGATCGCCACCCTTACAGGCGCGGATCCAGTCACGGTAGTGACCGGGCGAGCGGGTCAACAGCTGCGAAGGCATCTTGTAATCCTTCATGCGTTCGGTGGGAATGAGGCGGGTCTGCTCACCGTAAGTTCCGGTGGTGATCATGCCCTTGTCGCCTACGAACAGGCTGCCATCGGGGCTGGGCATACGCAGGTCCTTGTTGCCCTTCATTGCTTCATAGGAATTCCAGTCAAAGGTGCGGCCGATGAAGCCCGTTGGTGCGGGACGCATCGCAGGAGCGGGCGCTGCGGCGGGTGCTCCGGCAGGACGCGCTTGGCCACCGCCACGACGGCCACCGCCACCACCGCCCATGGGCATGTCGCCCAGGAACTCGCCCGCGGGAACGCCGGCGATTTCAGGGTTGACCTTGAGGCCGTCATACCAGAAGAGCTTGAGGGCGGGCATGTTGCCGCGCGCAGGGAAGTCAAAGCGGATGACGGACTTCTTGGGGAACATGAAGTCGCTGGTGCCATCGCGCTTAATGCACTCGACACTGGTGGGAGCGCCGAGGCGCAGAGCCAGGTTGGGAGCACCGAGAATGTGGCATGCCATATCGCCCAGAGCGCCGCAGCCAAAATCGTAGAAGCCACGCCAGTTGAAGGGCTGATAGAAGTTGCCGCCGAAGTTGTTGGGGTAGCCTTCGCCGCCTTTGACGTAGGGGCGGTCTTCGGCGATACCGAGCCAGAGATCCCAATCGAGCGTATCGGGCACCTTTTCCGGAGCCGGGACAGCGGAGAGGCCCTGAGGCCAGATGGGGCGATCGGTCCACGCGTGAACTTCGGTGACGTTGCCGATTTCGCCGGACCATACCATCTCGGCTACCTGGCGGGTACCTTCATTGGAGTAGCCCTGGTTGCCCATCTGCGTGGCAACCTTATATTTGTTGGCCGCTTCGCGCAACTGGCGCGCTTCCCAGATGGTGCGGGTGAGCGGTTTTTGCACGTAGACGTGCTTGCCGCGCTCCATGCACCACATGGCCGCGGTGGCGTGCATGTGATCGGGAATGGTGCAAATGACCGCATCGACATTCTTCATTTCCTTGTCGAGCATCTTGCGGAAGTCTTTGTACTTCGGCGCATTCGGATATTTCTCAAACATGCGCGCGGCTTGCTTATCGTCGACGTCGCAGAGTGCGACGATGTTCTCCTCGGCGCAGCCCTGGATGTCGCTGGCAGCCTTACCGCCGGCTCCGATCGATGCGATGTTCAGTTTCTCGTTGGGCGACTTGTACCCCAACGCCGGCAGAGATGGCGTGCTGCCAAATCCTCCCGCGGGCACCGCGCCTGCGAGGAGAGAGCCGAAAAAAAAGTGTCGTCTGGTTGCTTCAAAGGACAAAGCGTAACCTCCCACCGTCTATGCTATTACAAATGGGAATTGGGTGCTGGGATAGGCCGAAGACGCATCGTTGAGCGGGCTAGCCCACACAGTCAGCGCGTTGCGCTTTGGACAGTGTGGACAGTCCTCGGTGCAGCGGCGGTGTGAGGAGCGGGAATTGGGTATATGAGCCGATGTTGAGGGATGGGGAGGCGGTGAAGGTGAGGTTCTAGGTGGATGTGAATTCACGCTGCGGTGAGAGGCGGGCGATGAACGTGGGGCACTCAGACTCGTTTGCGAGAGTCCCTGCGGGCGGCGATCGCGACCAAGGCGCGAAGAGCGTCGTTCACTGATTTTGCGTCGGGAAAGGCGTCTGTTAATTCGGGATCAATGAGCACGAGGTTTGTACCCTGGTTATATTGTTCGACGTACTTGCCGCGCACACCCTGGGAGAAGTGGTATTCCGCTTTCATCTCCGGCTGACGTTTTTTAGTGGATGCTTTCCTGGTAGTCGCGTTTCTCATTTTTTGTAGCTGGACGAGCGCTGATCAGTCGAACCCGATCTTCTCTTACAGTATGCACTACACCCAATAGATTTCGCTTGGACAAGAGACCTATGATGATGAAACGATCTTCTTCAATCGAGTGGCCGTGGTCAGAAATCGTGCGTGACAGAGGGTCCCCGAAAACCGAAACAGCCTCTGCAAAACCAACCCCGTGCTTGACTGTATTGGATGCTTCCTTCCGTTGATCCCATTCGAACTTCATTGGATTGGTTCCTGGGCTTGATTGCCGTATCGATACTTGCGATCTGGGTAGGGAGCAGAAAAATGATCTCTTAGCATCCGCCGCCACCGCCAGCATAGATTTTCCGCCATTCTTGCTGGCTTGAATCGAACTGCCATATTGAGTAGAACCAAGTTTCGTAGAGAGTGGTCTTCATGATTACCTCGTCAGCACCATCACCGTTCAAGTCCAGTTGGTCCAAGTAAGTGTGGATAACTTCTCCCTTATCGGCGTTGATGTCGGGCTCATACTCGAGTAGCGAAAGGGTAAGCCGATATTCGCCATTGACCTGCTCTGCAATGAGGAAGAGCCGATGGACCGAAACCCGGACTTCAACGTCAATGCGGCCGATGATCGCCTGACCAGCTCGATTCCTGAGCTGAGTCGAAATGACGGGACCGAGCTTTGCCGTCTGCAATGACGAGGGATCCCTTCCGTTCGCCAATAGGAATTGCTTCCCCAGCCGCATTAATGTGTTTCTTTCGCCTGAATTGGCCGATCGGCGTGTCGACCTGTGATTCGAAATTCCTGCTCCCGGCGTTGCGGCCAGGAATGGGCTTGGGGTCGACCGGGTGGTGAGAATAGTACTTAACTGGACACAGCCTTCGTCATCACCCGAGACGATGCTTTTCCCCAGGGTTCCGGAACCTAGATTGGCCCCTCCTCGAAAAGTCTCCACACGATTCCCTGATTGAAGGAACCGTTTCTTGAATTCCTCAAGGTCTCCTGGTTTCTTACGGTCGAAGTCAACCGGTGGTTCCAGCGTTGGAAATTGAATTCCATTTGATCTTACGAGCTTGGCGATTGGTTCGACGGCAAGGAATTTATCATCTTGATCTACGGAGAAGAGAATCGCGTCGGCTTGGTCATGCAGATTTCCGGGTTGGCCCATTGCGAGGCTCGCCATGAAGATTATTTGAATAAGCCCAGCCATTTGTTTTCAGTTTAGCTGGTGGGGAATCTGCAGGCGCAACGGGGCTGAAGCCTACCCAACCTCTTCATTGGCGCGGCGGAGCATCATGCGCATGTTGGCGATGCAGTAGGCTACGCCGGCGCGGCGGAATTTGTCGTCTCCCTTTAGCAGTGGGATGTGGTCGGGCACTGCGGCTCCGTTGAACTTCACTTTTCGCAGGGCTCTCATCACCTGGTACATGTCCATGTAGCCGTCGTCGGGGAAGGTCTCGATGAAGTTGGGCATGGGGGCGCTGACGTTGCGGAAGTGGACGTCGCAGATTTTGCCGCGGGCGCCGAAGTCGGCGATCATGCCGAAAACATCCTTCCCCATCCTCGTTCCGCCTTCGGACCATGTTCCGATGCAGAACGTGAGACCCCAGTGCTTCGAGTTGCCGGCGATCTGTTCGGCGCGATGGTAGCCCTGATAGTTGATGAAGAGCTTGGCGACGCCGTTCATCATAGCGACGGGCGGATCGTCGGGGTGAAGGGCGAGGCGGACTCCGGCTTTTTCGGCGGTAGGCAGAGTCGCTTTGATGAAGTAGGCGTAGGTGGTCCAGATGTCTTCGGCGGTGTAGATTCGGTCGAAAGCCTGCTTCTCGATCTTGTTGCGGAAATCGTCGAGCTTGAATTCGCGGGCGCGGTAGCCGCGGGCGGTCATGACTTCATTCGTGGTGTAGGTGTTGGCGGGGTGCCAGTCGATGTTGGCTACGGCGATGCCTAGCTTGCCGCAGTTGACGAGAAACGCATTGAACTCGGCGATGTCTTCGTCGCGGCCGGGTTGGCCGAGCTGGACGCGCGTCTTGCGGTAGACGTAGTTCACGGCGGAGTAGATCTTCATGTCGAATTTGGCGAGGCGGTCGACAGTGGCCTTCATGTAGGCGTAGTCTACGGCGTCTCCGAATTCGATGCGGCACCAGCGGATGCCGAGTTGGCGCAGGAAGAGCAGGTCGTCGTCGGTCATGGAGCGGATCGGCATGCGGTGCGAGAGTTTGATGTTGGCGGGATCGTATTCGTCGATGCGCGGGGCGGCGTAGGCTGCCAGCGGGAGGGCGAAGAGGGCGCGGCGGGATAGCATGGGTGTCAATCTATCATGTTGGGTGTAGGATTTGGGTATGGGGATTCATGCGGCTCTGATTCTGGTGTTGTTTGGCCTGCGGCCTCCTGCCGGGAGTGCGGACTATGTTGCTCATGACACGGTGCCTGGGGTTTCAATGGGGGCGAAGGTCGTGAAGGGCGATGAGGTCCGCAAGCGGCTGGATGTGGATTTGACTCGCAAAGGATACGTGGTTGTGGAGGTGGGGGTGTTTCCTGAGTCGGGGTCGGCGGTGGATTTAAGCATTGATGATTTCCGGTTGGATTCGGCGCGGGCTTTGAGTGCGGCGGCGGTGGATGCGCAGTTGCGGCCGAAGGCTCCGGC
>Ga0118677_10007336_pt1 | contig 13904 bp, 15 predicted proteins | sample AliMusrvi5mmetaG_FD_86154 | JGI IMG/M metagenome (GOLD analysis project Ga0118677, IMG submission 86154) | reverse complement strand
AGCGACTGCATCCGGACGGACAAGATGATCTTTACCGAGACGGATGCCCAGGGCAACCAGGCGACGTTCACGCTTAACGATGCGGCGATACCCAAGATTAAGATCACCCCGATGGGCGTCACTCGGCAGATAACATTCACGATCATCGGAGGCGCACTCGTATGACGGTCCAACTCAAGCCCTGCCAGGTACGGTTTGCCTGCGATCCCGAGTCGCACGCCGCCGTCATCGATCAGATCACCAACGCCGCGGCCCTGACCTGGCGCGGCGTGCCGGTCTCCGTCCAGTTTGCGTTATCGATCGATGGCACGCTTATCACCGATGCGACCAACATCGCGAACGTTTATTTCCAGATCCACACGGCCCGTAACCTTGGCCCGCTCTTCGTCAAGTCCATGGCCGCCTCCACGCTGGATCTGACGCTGACCGATGCGACCTGGAAGGATGGATCCAAACAGCACGGCACGTTCTCGCTCACCGGCGTCGATACCCAGATCGATCTCACCGGGATCCCCGAGTTCAAGCGCACGCTCTGGTGGGTGCTCCACGTCGTCATGAGCGACGGCACGCCCATCACCTGCGGCACCGGCCAGTGGACGATCGAAGAGGATGGCGCCGGCAACATGCTGCCCATTGTGCCAGGCGCGAACTGGAATATCCGGCAGAGCCAAACAAGTGGCCTGGCGCAACTGCAGAGCCCGCGCACCGCGCTCTGGCACAGCATCGGCCTGAGCGACCCGGGCGACGGCTCACCGAAACAACTCGTGATCAATCAGGTAGGGGAGGCGTGACAGTGAAAAGAATCGCGATCATTCTGCTCTGCGTTCTGGCAGCGGCCGCCGGCAGGGCAACGACGAACTTCCCGGTAACAACCCTGGCGCCGCAAGTCGATCCCAACACGGGCGTCATGATCTGGCCGCCGAATTGGGATACCGCCAACGCCATTGCCCACGTCCTCACGCGCGTCGTGAGTCTCACCAACGACTGCAGCGGGCCGTGGACCGATAGCGGCGCCGGGTACCTGACCAACGCCGCCGGCTGGCAGACCACGGGTGTCGCGACCAATGGCGCATTGACTCTCCAGGCCGGCCAGTACGTGCAGAGCGTCACGAGTCCTGCCGGTTACGCCGGACAGTCCTACGCTTCCGACAGTGCAATGCCGGTCGACGTCCAGACATCGCCGGATGGTTACACCTGGTCGGAGGCCACCAACACCGGCGCCAGCATCACCGTGCGCTGGACGGCGATGCTGCAGGGGCCAGGCCTGCCGGGCGGATCTCCGGTCACCCTGAGCAACCTGGTCGTCTACGGTTGGACCCAGCCGGCGGCACTCGGGAGTGTCCAGGATTTCGCGGGCCTGTCGCTCCGCGTCGACGATCCGCAGGATCCGCGCGATGCAGTGCCGCTGCATACCCTCAGCACGGCCATTGCCGGCGTGCGCGTGACGCAGGATCACTGGTCGGCCTATCCTGCCATCCAGGCCGTGGATGCCGGCGGAAACCCCGTCCTGCTCGATCACCACTACAGTCTGAGCGTCGCGGGCGATGTCATGAGTCTCTGCTACGCGACTCAGCACGTGTTCGACGTGATAGGTGGCGGCGCGATCACGCCGCAGGTGGTCAGTTTCAGCGCGTCACCGTCGCTCATCACCATGGGTGTCGTGTGTGCCACCAACTGGCAACCCTTCCCCGAGTGGTCAACCAATATGGTGACTGGCACTTGGACGCGGCTTGCCACCAACGCTTTCACGTCCACCTGGCCCGCACTCAGCAACTCCGTGGCCGCGCTCACCTTCACGCCGGCGGCCGCCAATCCTGCCTACTACCGCGCGGCCTGCGTCCAGATCTCGACCAATCAACTCTCGATAACGTTCCGGGTCCCGGTGAATTTCGACTTCCCGATCGGGGGCGCCGGACTGGCGTGCTACGTGACAACCAACATGCTCGCTGACCTGAAGATCGGCGATTCGAATGCCCTGGCAGTGTACGCCACGACCAATGCACTCTCCGCCCTGCAGGTCAGTGTGTCGAACGCCATGACATCCTATGTGACCACCAATGCACTCTCCGCCATGCAGATCAGTGTGTCGAACGCCATAGCAACCTGTGCCACGACTAATGCACTCTCCGCCTTACGGGTCAGTGTGTCGAACGCCATGACATCCTATGTGACCACCAATGCACTCGGCGCGGTCGTGACGAATCTGGTTAGTGCAGCCTTCGGCGGAGATCACTTGTGGATCGGTCCTGTTGATACCAATTCGATTCCATATCAATCCTCAATCGTGATCGGAAACTCACTCTCTGAAGGGGTCGGGAGTACCGTGATCGGGTACACATCTACGTCATGGGATGGTTTTCAAGTGCTTGTGGGCCAGCAAAATGTCGTATTGGGTGAACGCGCAATCGCCGTTGGAAACACACTGCAGGTCAATGGAACTGGGGCGATTGGAATAGGTTGTTACACGTTAGCCAACGGAGCCAGTTCGATCGCTATTGGGGTAAATGCACAAGCTTCTGATGCGAATTGCATTCAGATCGGAACGGGTACTAATACCCAGCAAGGAACGACCGCTATCAAGGGGTGGACACTGCTCGACGCATCCGGACAGATCCCCTACGAGCGCGGTAAGGGCTTCTCCGGACGCTTTACCAACGCCGTTGGCTGGGTCGAGATCATTACCAATGGTTGGATCCAAAACGTGGAGGCGTGGGCACATTGAATAAATCCACACTCATTCGCCTGGCGTTGTTGGCATTCGCAGCGCTGATCTTTCTTCTTCTGCCCTCCGTCCTCTGGGCGGCCGATGTCTCGACGCCGATTACCTGGCAGGTGGAGCGGAGCCGGCCGGCGATTCTTAAGGTCGACGATGTCCGCCGCGGGGAGTCGCTGCTCTTCGAGCCGCAGTATCTTGACCATGGGCGACCGGTTGATCTCACCGGTGTTTGGACCGTGTTCTTCAACTACAAACCGGTCGGTTCCACGAACGTCATAGCGATCACTGGTAGCGTCCTCAATGCGACGAATGGCACAGTTGCCATTCCCTGGACATCGGCCAACGAACTCACGAACAACTCGTATTCGTGGGATATCACGGTCACCGCGGCCAGCAGCACCATGAACCGTGCGTTCGGACTGATGACCTTCAATCCCTCTGTTGCCTATCAGTCTCAGACCTCGACGCTGCAACGCATCTGGGTTCTGGACTTCGCGCAAGTCCAACTCCTCAACGTGGGCCAGGCGCCGTTCCTGAGTTCCTACGAGTTGAACGACGTGCGCGCCTATATTGCCTCAATCGAAAATGGCAGCGGCGACGTGCACGCGCGCAATGTGCAGGTGGATGGCACGCTGACCTACACCAACTGGCCAACCTATTTGGCGAGGACATCGGCCATTCCCCAGGGCGTGATCAGCAACATCATCAACGGCGGATCGGCCGCCAGCCCGACGATCACGCAAAACGGCGGCAACGTCACGATCGTCTTCCCAACGGGTGGCGGCGGAGGATCCGGCGGAGGTCTCTCCGGAAACTCCTGGTCGAGCACCGGCGCTGTGACGATCGCGATCGCAAGCAATAGCGTAGTGTCGGTCGATACCAATGGCATCACGATTCTGCAGGGGACACTGCAACTCTACCAGAGCGATCTCAACTGCAATGTCCGGATCTATGACGGGTCCCGCTTAAACCCCAGTCTGACGCCGGCCGGTCATCCCGGGACGATCGGCATGTACGTGCGCGGATACAATGGCGGATATGCCTACGGCTTCGCTTACGCCAGCCAGGATGTTGCGCTGGTGCACGCAGGCGGCATCATGCTCATGAACACGAACGCGACGTTCAACGGAAATGGGTCGGGATTAAGCCGCGTTCCCGAGACCCTATTCGCTGCGTTCGCAACCAATCCAATCGTTCCATTCCTCACCGTGACCAATTCCGGAGCGCTCACCATTAAGGATGTCGGAGGCACCACGCGGTTCGCCGTGGATGGCATGACGGGCGCCGCGACCATTCGGGGCCAGGATAGCGACGCCCGCTACGAACTGATGTTGACCAACTACTTATTTTCCGGCATCCGGACGGCCTATACGCATAACGCGGCCGGGACCGTAATCGTGACCAACATCATCAGTTACACCAACGGCCACCTCACCGGGTGGACCCAGCAATAGGAGGTTGCCATGCGACGCCTGTTTCCAGTACTTGGGGTCCTGCTGTTGGCCAGTTGCCTCACGCAACCGCACCGCACGGCACCGTACTTTCTCGGCGTCTCCACGGCCGAAGCCTGCGGACCCGTTTATGTTCGGAACGAACTGAAGCGGCTGGACGATGGAAACACCTATACGATCCAGTGGATGCCGGTAACCAATACGAATAGTCATGTGCCGGGTAACGCCTACATCGATGCCGATCTCTCCTCCAATCGCTGGCCTGTCAGTCGATTCCATCTGGATCTGGCGGTCGATGGATCCAACTACACGCGGCGGATCGGCTATGGCGTCCAGACCTCCAAGGATGGCATGTATGGCGAGATGGTCTGGAGTCCCCCGCTCGATTACTCGTTGCTCAGCGAGACCGCTCGGATCCGAGCCGTGGGCCTGGATGGTCAGGCATTTCATTGGACCCGGACGAACTTCCCCACCGATTTCCAGGCCGGCCAATTCATTACCTCGGCGGAATTTACCATTGCCGGCATCGATTGCCTCGTTCCGGACGGGACGGATTTAACCTACCACAACGCGCCACTGCAGATCGTCTGGCGCCAGGCTGGCGCGGGTTCGGTAGTCAATGTCTACTGGATCACGCCCACGACCGTCTCCCAATGGGCGCAACATCCCCTGGTAACCCTCTCAAACTGCGTGTGCGGAACCAACACGGTCATCGTCAATAACACCATACCCACGGCGGCATCCGTGGAACTGGTCTTTATATCGAAATCGGATCCGAACATTATCGGGTACTCACAGACGTTCGATGTCGAGCCATGAACACACAGCAGAAGTACTATTTGCCGGCCGGAATGATCAGTGATACCGAGCGACGTCTACTTGCGTATTTGCAGGAGCGCACTGGTCAAGTGGTGCCACGGTCAGACCTGCAGGCGTTGATGCCTTTGGAAGGGTCTCGCATGGGTAGTCGCTCAATCGACACCAGGATCAATTTGATCCGTACTGCCCTGGGGCCATTCTCGTGCCACCTGCGAACCATCCACTCTTTCGGCTATGTGTGGATCGGGAAGGCCATTCCGGCGACCCTGGAGTCACCCGATGCCCTCTACGATACCGGTGTGGCCGTTATGTCGCGGGCGGCCGTATCGCAAGAACTTGGGTTGTCGATTGACGATGTTCGTGAGATCGAGACCGCCGCATTGGACCGCTTGAAACAGAATCCGGAAGCGGTGGCCTTGATCCGCCGTCTGGTCAGCATGCGGCGCCGGTGCACGTATGACCCGTTCTATGAAGTTTGGTTGTATTCCACGAAGGAGGAAGCATGAAACACGCACTGCTACTGCTCGCCCTCGCCTCGACGCTCGCCGGCCTTTCCGGCTGCTCGAACCCCGTCAAGTCGACGGATCAATACCCCATCACCCAGATGCTGGACCCCGTCACGAAGGAGACGCCCAATGTCGCTACCAATCTGTCACGATAACGCATCGCGAGTCGGCGGCGGCCTGATCCGGACGCCGGCGCCGATCCGCAAGCTCCGCGGCACCCTGCGCGAAGGCGCCGACGTGTCCTGGCTGCCCAAGGTGCGCGTGGGAAATGACCAGGGCCAGGTCGGCGCCTGCGCGATCTTCGCTATGGCGCACTGGGCGGAGATCGTCCACGGGTACAACATCACGGATCAGCAGTGCCTGGATGTCTACGCCCAGAAGTGCAAGGACATGGGCCGCGGTGATGAGGGCCTCGCGTTCCCGGATGCCTTCGCGGCCGCCGTCCAGGCGAACTGGCTGCCAGGCGCGCGCAAGCTCGAACAGGTGAGTGACCTGACCGAACTCGCCAATCAGCCCGTGCTCTGCGGCTACACGGTCACGCCCGCCTGGCGTAATCCGAACGCCGCGGGATGCCTGGATCACACGGCGCCGTATCAGGATCTTGGTGGACACGCGACGGTCATCGCCGCGCATGGCTCACTCCAGGAGGATCCCGGCGCTCCGCTCGTCTTCGTGCTCAACTCCTGGGGCCTGCCCTGGGGCTGGAAAGGCCTCTGCGTGATGGAGGAATCGCTCCATCACGACATGTGCAACGAACTCTGGGTCATCCGGACCTAAAGTGAACCATGCTGTTCGACAAGCCAATATCGATCTCGGATGCGCTCCGCTTCGAGACCTTGAAAAAGGTCCTGGCGCTGTCCGATAGTATTGGCTCGCAAGACATCCACGATTTCATTCCCGCCCACATCCGCGAAACGGCGTTCTTCTCGGCGCGCACGCCCTACGTGGGCATTCTCTCCACCCTCCAGGAGAGCATCGGCCGCATGCTCCAACCCGGCACACGCATGACGCCGGATGGCCTGCAGGGGCCTGTGCCAGGCGATTCGATTTCACCAGCCCGCGTCCGTGCCGATATACAACAACAGTATGCCGCCCTCAGCTACGATCCGGGCGCCGAAAAGCGCGGCACCATCCAGGATCTCTCATCCGATCCCCGGGTCAACCTGATCATCAACACACAACTCAGCATGGCGAATGGACAGGGCGCCTGGCGCCAGTCGCAGGATCCCGATATCCTGGCTGTGTATCCGGCTGATGAACTCTATCGCGCCATCTGGCCCAAGGGCCTGGCGCGTCCCTGGATGATCCGCTGGAACGATGCGCGTGATGTCCTGGGCGACGCCACCACGGCCACCGAAGCCACGAGTGACGAAGGCCCGTTCGTCGCGCTCAAGAACGATCCCATCTGGGTCGAGATCAGTGCCTTCGGGAATCCCTATCCGCCCTTCGATTACAACTCCGGCATGCGCGTGCGTAGCGTCGGCCGCCGCCGCGCGATCGCGCTGGGCGTGCTGCAGTCTGGCGATCGCGTGCAGCCCGTGAAAGACCCGCTCAATCGCCCCTGGTCGGTCCCCCTGCAGGATACCCGCAGTGACATTGCCGAGGCCCTGCAGATGGCCTTTGGCGCCCGCTCCTCGCTCCAGGGCGACCGCCTGTTTATCCTGCCCGATCCGTTCGCCACCCTGAAGGAACTCTTGTTCCGCTCCACCGCGGGAGACCAGGCCAGCGGATCATTTGCCTTCGTGACTCCCGCGCAACAGGCACAACTCAACGCCGTCCTCGGCAGTCCGGTGAAGCCGGGAGTCACGTTCGATATCGATGCCGCGCACATCACGCACGTGCTCAAGGATCACGGCGGAGCCAGGGAAAGCCTGCGCGGCCAGGTTCCGATCACTGAGCAGGATATCCTCAACCTGCCCGACACCATGGCCACAACCACGCCCCGCAAGCCCACGGCCGCAGAACTGCATAAGGCGGGACCGGCCGATGTGACGTTTGATGGCGCGGATGGCACCACCGTGGGCGGGACCTATGCGACCAAGGCGAATCGTGTACTGGTGAAAACGATCTACCGGAAGGGTGAGAAATGAAGCGGCCGATCTCGCAAGCAAGATCGGCCAGGTGGCAGTGCTCCGGTCTCCAGTGCGTTAACCCTGGAGTCACGTCCGTGACCGTCCGGGATCCTCACCGCCACCAATAGGATACCATGTACACACTCACTGTCAAAGCCGATGGCATCCGCGAGGTCCAGCTCCAACTCGACGCACTCACCCAGGGGATTCCTCCGCACCAGGTCAATGCCGCCGTTGCGCCCATGGTCGGCGATCTCACGCGGCACCACCTGTACGATTTGGCGGATGCACGCCATCGTGACAACGTGGGCGTCAATTTCTACGCCCACGCGGCCGACTCCGTGAAGTACGTTGACCTGGATAACGGCGCCGAGGTCCGAATCGACTGGGCGGGTATTGCCCAGCGCTACTACGGCGGCGACATTAAGGCCGTCAACTACTCGTACCTCTGGATCCCGGTCGACCCCGAGTCCGAAGGCAAGACGGCGGGCTCATTCCACGGCCTGGTCGCGATCGTCAACAAGATGACGAACCGCGGCGTGGGCATCATGCCCGGCCCGGATCCGAAAACCGGGAAACCCTCCGTCAAGTATGGCCACGTCCTCTTTGCCCTGGTACCTGAGTTGCACCAGGACCCGGACCCCAGCGTCCTGCCGACCGATGCCGAGTACTCGGAGTCCGTGGGAACCGCCATCGATGATCTACTGTTCACGCTTAACGATTTGGCCGGAGGTGCACGATGACCCCGCACGAACTGGTCGTACGCATCAAAACAATGTTCTCCCAGGAAGGCGCCAGCGATCTGGCGAAGCCCATCCGGGACTTGGATAAGGCGCATGAATCGGCATCCAAATCCGCACGTGCGCTGAAGGCTGATGCGGATTCCGCTGCCGCTGCGCTCCAATCTGAAGCCGCAAATGCCAGTCTTGTTGATCGGACTCTGTCAGACCTGGCACGACGACAGCCGCAAACGTCAGCACCACGAGCTGCGACTCCCGCGGCCGATTCGTATCTGCGATCTCTGGGGCTGAATCCCGATCGAGTCAACAAGGAGGCGGAAACTTTTCAGCAGAACGCTCTTGCAAAGGCTGCTGCAGAACGTGCTGATGCGGAGCAACGAGCCGCTGAAGTGCAGCGCCTGGCTAACGAGACACGCCAGGACTATCTCTCTAAAGTCGCTGCGGCGGCAAGGGGTGAGGCTGAGGAATCATCCCGCATATCTCCAGAACTGGAAAAGGCCACGCGCGCAGCTCTGGCGATGGACCATGCCGTTGAGGGTGGTGTCGGCGGTCTCCGGGGACTGGAACACGCGGCGTTTCAACTCGGCGGAACCTTCGGCGCGTTAGCGATGAAGGCGAGTCTGATCGGCGGATCCTTCGTGGCCGGATGGCGCCTCGGCGGGATCATTCGGGAGACTTTGATCGATCCCATTTCAGAAGCGATCGGACATCTCGAACAGGCGAAGGTATCCGTCTCTAATCTGGGCCTGGAGTTCGGAAAACTGAACGCTGAGAAACTGGATGGGTACATCGCTGACATCAACGGGATCGTGAAGGGGACGGAGTCGATCATCGCAAATCTCGCGCAGGCGCATGCGGCTGAGCGGGAACTGCAGGGGTCGAAGGATGAGGCGCGAAACGCCACGACAACAGCGACATTCGATCCAGGCGATCCCCGCGCCGAGAAAGAGAGAGCCCTTGCCACCCGAGACGATAAAGTGCGCTCGGCAGCCCAGGATCGCGTCAATGCTTACCAGGCCATTGGAGCGACAAAGGAATCTGTCGCGAGTGCGGACATCGATCTGGCTGGCATTCAAACGGCGAAAGATGAAGCCCGCAAGCGATACGAGAAGGCGATGAAGGACCGTGACACCTATCAATCGAGTGGGGCGGATCCAGTTGCGGCCGCCTATAAAGTTCTGCAGGCCAAGAGGGGCGAATATAATCAGGCAACTCGAGCGTTGCACGACGTGGGTGGCGATGACGCTGGACTCCACTTGAAGGCGGTTCTGGCTAAGACCGCCATGGAGACTGCTGAGGCCGAACACGCCAAGGCGGCCCAGAAATACGGTGATTCCGGGGATCTGGAGAGGGATACCCAACTAGTCAGGGGGGTCCGTATCGCGCAGACGAACCTCGATGCGGCTGAAAAGAAACTGGCTGAGGCTAAGATTGCACATGCCGCCGTCGTCGATGCGGCTGCTTCCGCCGAGGCAGAGCAGAGGCGAAAGATCGAGATCGCGACAAATAAGATCACGGCCGCAGAGGCTGAAGGCAAGACGGCAGTGGAAGCCGCTCAGAAGAAAATCGAAGAGCAAAGCCCACAGCAGATGACTGAATCACGGTCCACAGTGCACGCGGCGCTGATGGCCCAACTCAAGAAGGGTACCAATTCCGAAGAGGACGCCACCCAGCGGCAGGGCAGAGATATGATCAATGCGGCCGAAACTGACATCGTGAGCGGTGGTGACTTCAAACAGATCGGCGCCAAACTGCAGGATCAACTCAAGTCCTCTGGCGTCAAAATGACGGGCACGTCTGAGTCTTTTTGGGAGTCATTACGGAAGATGCACGACGTCGCCGTCGATCAGGGCACTGCGACTGAGGATCCCAACGATCGTAATAACCCGGCGACGATCCATAAAGCGCTGATGGCATTCGTTCCCAAAGGAAAGACCGACGAAGGCGATCAAACGTCATCAGAGGCGCGAGACGCAATAACAAACGCCGAAACTGCCATCCAGAAGGGTGGCGATCGCGATCAGATCTACCAGGCCCTGATCGCCAAGTTGAAAACGATCACGGATCACCTGAACGGGAGAGAGTCTGACTTTCGGGCCTTGGTGGCGTCAGTTGAGGCGATCCGTCTCGATGTCGGCAACATTCAGACCCGAGAAACCACGGCCGCCGGATTCACCACACCATGATCACCTGGACCATCAACGGTAAGCCATTCGCGGATCTAGACCTGGCCAACGTCACGCGGAAGTTGACCAATATGACGGTCGACCGCGTATCGTTCGAGGCGGTCGGCCGCGCCGTGGATCAAGGCCTGCTCTTCGCTTACCGCGATCCCGTCGCCATCCAGCGCAATGGCGTTCCGTTCTTCTCCGGCCGCGCCGGCCGCGCGCCGCTCAATGGCTCCGCCAAAGCCGAAAGTCACTCCTATGAGGTGCTGGGTTCGTTCGATGAACTCGACCGCCTTCAATACCAGCAACGGTGGAGGGTCTATTCCTGGGTCGATAACAAGGCCGTTCCCGATTGGGATTACCGCACCCGCGTCATCCTGGGCCAGGCGGAGGATGGCACCTCGCAGACGATCGGCGCAGTCATGAGGGAGGTGCTGCAGTTCGCGAAATCCTGCGGCGTCAATATCGCGCCTGGTCAAATCGATGCCGGCCCTAATTTCCTCTGGGATGAGGTACTGGACCTGACCTGCGGCGACATCATTCGCCGCGTCGCGCGCTGGGCGCCGGATGCCCTGGGTTGGGTCGATTACTCGACTGCCGTTCCCACCTTCAACTGGGTTCGACGTTCCAACGCACCTGTGGCGCTGGTCGATGCCAAGGATTGCGACCCGATCAGTCTGACCGAACTCGGCCGCAGCGAGGTCCCGGAAGTTGTTTTGCGCTATGAGGTATCGTCTTCTTCCGATGGCGGATCTCTGGAAAAGACCGTGATTGACGCCTGGCCGCATGGATCCACTGGTCGCAAGGTGGGGGCGATCAATCAGACGATCCGCCTCTCCGGCGGCCGCGTCATGCTGCAACAACAGGATTTGATCGTGCATGGCCTTCCCACGCCTGAACCGGGAGACATCCTAAGGATGTGGTTTCAAGGCAAGTCCACAGCAGTTACCGATGGGAACGGCGGGTGGAAGAAGGGGATTTCCAACGTCAACATCTTGAGTGCCAGCCGCAAACTCGATGCCGTGATGCAGAAGGCCCTCGTGGGAGAATTGATCGAAGGCACCATCCAGGAGTGGATGCTCTTCGGCCAACCTGGCTCGGTTTACAACCTGCAGGCCGAAGAGGATATATACACGGTCAACGTGTCATACGATGTCGTTGACGACGCTGGTACCACCCTGCGCCGAGTCCTTTTCCAGCGCATCGACATCGTCATCACTGCCACCAACGGAAACACCAAGACGTACGTGCGACCGACCGTCACAATGCCCGACGAGATTCCCCAGGACCTGGCGCACGCGCTGTGGGAATGCTGCAACGCCCGAATCTATTCAGGGAGTGTTCGGCTCCAGGAAGAGGAAGTCACAGGCTCTGTTCATCCCGGGTGCTTGCTGCACGTCGAGAATGGTTCTGCAGCCTGGCTAACAATGCTCGCTCCTATTCAGTCGGTGACCGAGTCCCTGGACGTGGGCGCGACCACCATCACGGTGGGGCCTCCGACGCATATGACGCCCCAAGATGTCATCGATCTCCTGCGTGCCAACCGCACCCGCGGCGCGCCCCTGTCCGCGGCCTTGCGACTCTCGGGAAAATCCTCCGATTCCGGCGCGATCCTACTCGGATCAAAATTGCCACAGAAGGATGCCTCAGCCTCGCCAGAGCGGTTTGGCGACACGGCAGCCACCGTCCGTTCCCTGCGTGTCCATGATGGCGTCCTGCAGCAGCAATACGGCCCGATGGTCGTCTGCAAGGATAACGGCTATGGCGAATGGGAAAATCTTGACCTGACGCCTGCTATCGCTGGTGTCTGGGTCACCAATATCATCGGCGTCAAGTTCGACACCACGTCCGGATGCTTCATGATCCAAACTCAGGATCAGCGCGTCCTGGAAGTCCGTTCCCCCTCCGGATGGACCGAGATGGATGGCGGTTGTGCAGAAGATTGTGATGGGAGCACAGGGGGATGATCACGTTAAAGCGCAAGGGCGCCCGCCTGCTCTGGCGCAACGGTCACCTTTGCCGCACCTGTTGCGAGCAAACCCTCTGCACGATCAACCTGGACAGTTCAGGCGGTCCTGAGGGCTTCGATCATACTTACCCGGCGCCGGAGTTCACGGCCGCCGGTGGAACGCTCCACGTGTCCTTCAACGCCTACACCATCAAGGATCGCCTGGTGCTGACGGCCGACGTAGGAGTGATCTACGACAGTGGGTGCATCAGCGGGGTTGTTAGTCCGGACGTGGTCGTGCCTGTCGGCACTACACATGTACGGGTGCAGGTCCTGGCAAACTGCGAGGGAGGCATCTACACGACCGCGTGGACCCTCTCAATCCACTGCTCACTTCCGCTATCGTCTACCCGCATGCCTCCGCTCTCCGTCACGCGACTGTCGATGGATCGGTTTACGACTTGCAAGGAATGTGCTGAGGCAGTGGATGGTGGCTTCGCTTGCACCATGTATTCCGGGTGCTGTTTTGGCCGTCGAAGGGGTGATCCGGACTTCCATTGCCCGTCCGCAAAGTGGTAGTCTGCATCCTGTCTGCAGGGTGACTGCAGAGAGCGCCGAAAACTACATTTTACCACTTCATTGTCCGATTTTCTCATTCTCGGTGGCGTAATACAACGCGCGCGCGAGCGCCGCCGCAAACTGTGGAAGGGGGGACACCCCCCATACCCCCCACGCGCGCGCGAATGCCGCGGCAGGCCGGCTTAGCCTGCTGCCGCGGCGGCTGCTCCGGCCGGCGCTTCTCAACATGCCAACGCCTCCTCCCGCCTGCATGCCTTTCTGTCAGGCCCCAAGCCGCAGACCGCACCGCCAGTTTGAGGCCTCACCGCTCCAAATCGTCTGCTGCTTTGTCGTTCCGGCGTCCCGGTTCTTCCCAGGACCGTGCCAAGCGGGATGCGTTCCGTCTTGCACTCCCTCTCTCACACGGTCACCCCAGTCTCAGAGCGCCGTCTGGCCTTCGTCCTCACGCGCACGGCCCTCAACCGCCCATTCGCCACACGCTCGCACCCTCCGCTTTCACTCCCGCATCCTCGCGCCTGCTGGCGGAATCAAGTGGGAGATGCCGGAACGCCTACGGCGAAAATCACAACGTTCGGTTGCCTGCCTGATTCCGCGTTTTGCTGCCCTCCGGCCCGCCCCGGCGGCGCAAGTCGCGCCAGCGTTCGGCGAGTACGCCTTCGCGCTGCTACGCCCCGCAAGCGGGGGCACGCCTTGCGCTGATCGCCGTTCCGGGCCTCCGGTCACCGTGCTCCTGCCTGTTTTGTTTGCCATGTGCCCCGCCTCCGTTCGGTGTCCTTCGCCAGGAAAGAAAAGGCAAAGGCGAAGGGCACCGAACGGAGGGCGGGTCACACCAATGCAAAAGCAAACAAAACCGGAGGAGCACATGCAAAACGCAGAATCAGTCAGTCAACTCTCACTCTTCAAGG
>Ga0118677_10010758_pt1 | contig 13905 bp, 17 predicted proteins | sample AliMusrvi5mmetaG_FD_86154 | JGI IMG/M metagenome (GOLD analysis project Ga0118677, IMG submission 86154) | reverse complement strand
GCATTTGATCGAACACCTATGAAAAAACTCTTTTTAAACGAAAATTATCAAGATGTCAAAGAACAAAATTGTAATCAATTGATATTGTTAGAACTATAACGCAACGCTAGTGATGTAATATGAATATAACTTCAAGAGCATAGACTAATAGGATTGAATTGTTCTTCTTCAATTTTTTTGTCCTTTAACAACTCAATGTGTAGCGATATTTTCGCTACATGGAAGACGAAATCAATCTCTGGCTGAAATCCAAGCGCAAATACTCCACCGGTCTTGAACTTTTTGATATGTACGTTAAAATCCGTGGCCTTAGCCGGATTTTTCATGTCGGGGGACCAACTCCAAAGAACAAAGAGACCCTTGCGTATGAATTGAACAAGCTTCTACGAAAGCTCAACGATGTGCCAAGGCAGAAAACTGTAATTACACCCCGTACTGAAGCAACCGATCTCGTTCCGGAACCAGATAAACCTTGTCCGTCACTTGAATTGAAAGCCCAGCAAAAGGGCTGTTATAAAATTCTCGATCACCTTCATCCTTTGCTCTCTGTTGGCGACAAAGCGACACGAATGAAAGTCGCATTTGAAATTCTGGAAACGGACGAACGGCTGCAGGGGATCAATACAAAACTCAAATTTTTTGAAGAGCATGGTGTTGTACTGCCGGATCCGGAAAAGAAATCGGAACAGCCGGTCGGTGCAAACTCAGAGGCTGAGCTGATCAAACGCCAAATGGCAGTGAGGGTTTACATTTCCCGGTACAAGCGAAAAGTCAAAGAAGGGAAATCCTTGAAGGTCATTGCCCGGAATCAAGAGCTGTTGGCAAAATTCCAGATGGAAATGGATGATATTACTTCAAAACTCAACAAGTGACACTCTTTTCTTCTGAGAATCTCTTAAAAAAAGCGCCGGATAGAACCAAATCCCGTGCAATTGATGCTCCCGGTACAAATCTTTTGAAAATCGGGAAGGCTAATCAGAAGCTCCAGTCTGTCATCGGCCAGCTTTGCCAGGATATGAATAAACACTATGTTTCAATGGGCGACTGGAGTACCCATGATCTTTTATTTTACCTTCTTGAGCAGACCGGCCCGGCGAAAGTTTACTTTACAACCTGGGCAATCTCAGAGTATGCCATCCGGCAGCTTCATAACATGATCGGGGACGGGCTGATCCTTGAGCTGAAGGGTATCTTCGATTACCGCAACGGAACCCGTAAGCCGGCAGAGCTCCAGTTCCTTCAAAAGATCACAACCGATATCAAAGCTGCCAAGTGCCATGCAAAGGTCACTGTAATCATTAATGATTCCTGGGGTGTTTGTGTTGTGGGAAGCGCCAATTATACCCGCAATCCACGTATTGAAGCCAATGTCTTATGCTCGGTCCGGGATGTGGCGGAATTTCACCGGGACTGGATTTTAAACGAATTGAAAGGAGAAAGCGATTTTGAATGATGATTTACTGAATGACAAGTTCCTTGAGGATCTTGAAACCTACGCTTCACTGATGTTTACCAAGAGCGAGATTGCAATCATCCTGGAAGTCCCTGAACAGCGTTTGATGGAAGCACTCAATGATCATCCTCCTTCCCTGGTTGCTTTTCAACGGGGAAGATTGAAACGAGAAGCAGAGGTACGCAAAGGGATCTTCGACCTGGCCCAGAACGGATCTTCTCCTGCCCAGACTTTCGCCATGAAACTGATTGAAAACGCTAAAGCTGATGACCTATGAAAGAACTGATATCGCCGTCAACCTTTGAACGAATCCATTCGTTCTACTTCAAAGAGGGAAAAGATGCGCAGCTTAGCCCCCAGGATGAGATCATCCGCCAGCGATGGGTTACGGCTATGATGCAGCTCCATGACCTGAACCGTAAGGAGCATGATGTTGTTCAGTTATTGATGAAGACCTACGGCATCTGCGAATCCCAGGCTTACCGGGATATCCGCAATGCCCGGAATCTTTTCGGGGAAGTCCGGGGATATACCAAGGAAGCGTTCCGGTTCCATGTCACCGCATGGGCCTGTGAATTGTACGCTATGGCAAAGACAAAGAAAGATTTCAGGGGTATGGAAAAAGCCCTGGAGCGGATCACCAAAGCCATGAACCTGGATAAGGAAGATCAAAACCTGCCGGACCCTTCCAAGTTTCAGCCTCCGGTACAGCTTCTGTCGATCAACTACAATTTTATCAATACCCCTTATTTCAAGATGATCGATCAGAAAGCCCAGGAAAAACTGCTGCAGCTCCATGAAAGAATTCTGGCAATGGCGGAAGAGCTTGCAGTTGCCGATTATTTCAACATGCTGATCTCTGAGAACCCGGTCACCGAAGAAACCGAAGATGAATCTTAAACCTTCTCCATACTACAATAACCCGCAGTTATCCATCCTGCTCAGCACGAAGCCTCATAAAACCTTTATCGGTGGCCGGGGAGTAGGCAAGACAACCATCATTGCAGAGGAAATCATCAAGTATTTCAAGGCAATGCCCCGGGGAAAGATTTCCCTCAACGGGTTGACCTATTTCCATATCCGCACCAAATCGCTGCCCCCGATCATCGATCACCTGGAAAGGCGAGGCCTCTATCGTGGTCATCATTATTTTATCGGCCACAAAGCTCCGAAGAGCTTCAACTGGGCTGAGCCATATCAGCCTCCGTTGGATTACACGAACTGCATTCATTTCATCAACGGCTTTGTCGTGGAGTTCAATTCTTTCGACAGGCCTGAGATGGCTCGTTCGGGATCCTATGATGCCATGCTCTTTGACGAATGCACCAAGCTGAAGAAATCTTCCATCGATGCTGATGTACTGCCGGCCAATCGAGGCAACCGGGAACGGTTTGGAGATCTGGCATTTCATCATGGTACCTTATTCCTGGGCAGTATGCCGTTGACCCCTGACGGTGAATGGGTCTTTGAATTTGAATCCCTGGCAGAAAAATATCCGGGAAGATATTTCTACCTGGAAGCATCTGCCTTGGAAAACAGATTTATCCTGGGCGATATGTACTTCCGTGATCTCAAACGGGTACTGCCAAAGGTGGTTTATGACCTGGAAGTGCTTAACAAACGCAGGAAGCAGAATGTATCAGGGTTTTATCCCCTGCTTTCATCGGCAAAGCATACCTATACAGAATCCTTCAACTACGATTTTTATGATTCCCTGGGGTATGACATTAAAAATAAAGCCTCTTTCGATTGCAGGGGTGACCTGGACTGCCTGCCTTCAGAACCTCTGTATGTATCCTTTGACTTTGGCACTACACAGAACTGTATTGTGGTCAGCCAGTGGCATCGGACGGCCAATGAATTCCCTGTCATTAAAAACTTCTATGTCGAGAACGAAACGCTCTCTCTTCTGATCGGAAAATTCATTGATTACTATCAGCATAAACAGGACAAAACCCTTTACCTGTATGGGGGATCAGATGGAAACCGGCGCAATGATGCAGCCTCCCGGAATTCATACTTTGATGATGTCAGGGATCAATTGACCAAAGCCGGATGGAGCGTGTACCTGCGGGCAGAGCTTTATGAGGCTTCCCATATGGACAAATACCAGTTTTGGCATAAGTTTTTATCCGGTGAATATCCTGCATTGCCGAAGTTTCGTATCAATATGAACAATGCCATGGAAACCTTTGTTTCCATGGATGGTGCGCCAATCCTTCCGCAGGAATTCAAGAAGGATAAGTCCTCCGAACGCAAGCGTGATCAGCCGCGCTGGAAAGCGACTGACTTGTCTGATGCCACAGACAATCTTTATTACTGGGTTCTTGGCTCCCTGATAGGGGAGCAGGATCATTCAAACGATATGCTCATGCTTAACCAACGATAGCATAGGGGAGCATCTTCCTTTCTTTTCTCTTCCTCACGATTTTTACATAGTCAAGATACTATATATGATGTATTAATTCATATATCCCTCGGAAACTGAAAAGTGTAATTACATTTTTCGATAGGGCGGGGCGTGCACTCCGTGGGCAAAAAGAGAAAAAAACAGGGTATTCAACCCGTTATAAAGCGAAAAATCAACGAATTGTATGATTTTTCGCTACAAAACAAAAATTTGACTGCTTTTCTTTGGGAAAACGGGGTCAAAGCAAAGCAGCAAAAGAAATCCCCGGCAGGCTTTGGACCTGCTTTTCAGCGGTGTACTTTTTCTTTGAGAATCCTGGTCAAAGTAAAAGTACCAAAAAGAAAACCCTTGCCCACCGCACGGTTTAGCTCGAAATTTTGCTACAAAGGTACCTGCGTATAATTCGCTTGAAAAGTACCGTTAGGTCAGGTACAGCTTAAAACTGTCAAGGGCGACCTCCTGATGGAACTGTCGCTCGTTGAGTTCTTTCATCCTGCATTCGCTGGAGTGACCCTAACCCGTTGACATTATTTATTATTCTCGGTAGTTGCCTTTGGCGTAAAAAATTTCTATTAACCTCTAAATCAAACGCTCTATGAAAACTAACGCCACTATCGCACAAGAACAGTCAATCGTTGAAATCTTCTCCGAAATGATGGATCAGATTTACTACGAAGGTTACACAGAAGATCTCATTGCTTCAGATCCTATGAAATTCGACTGGGAACTGAAAGAGTTCCAGGCGCAATTCTCAAAGAAAAGCAAATAACATCATCAAACAGGGCAGGAAGCGAAAGCTTCCTGCTTTTTTTATGCTCACATAGGGTCTAGAAAATGCTCCACCTACCTGAGGTGATCGGAATCGTAAGATATGTTCGCCCTGAGAAGATGTTAATGTGTATATGTAGTTGGTTTTAAGGGCTTAAAATGTTCCTTCAGGAACTTTTAATCCAAGTAAACTAAGGATATATAATGTAAATAATGTCACAAAACAAAACTGAACTAATCCAAAAATGAATCGGTAAATAGGCCAGTTGGATGAAGTACTGTAAAAATAGTCCTGGATAAAAGATGGAAGATTTGTTCTTGGTTTTGATTTAATGTATCTTTCTACCATCACATGTTTCAGTATATAGAATCCGGCAAGTAACAAAAGTAAAATTATAAAGGTCAATGGTGCTTCAAAAACCATCCGATAGAACAGTCTATACATAGTCGAAATGATTTTTTCAATTGGATTCTGTGCTGTGGCTTCCATGGATTTACTATATTTATTGCGTATTAGTTAATTCAAGTATGGGTTAGAACAAAGATAATTATAACTAAATGCTATTTGAATTTAATTTCTACATTTACATTTCAAAAGTTGTTTTCGGCTTGAATGGTGTTTTTGCCATAACATCGTTAAATATGTTACCTAAGTTTTCTTGAAAATATTCTGATAGCACAATATAATGTAACCTAAAACAAAATTCTATGGCTTATATCAATATTGAAATTTGGGATGCAACTGGGAATAAGAAAAAAGTAGTTGAAGTTCCTGATGATGTTCAGGTTAAGAGGATAATTGTTTTGTTAATTGAAAGGTTGAATTACCCTAAGTTCGACGCAACTGGAGGAATGCTGTTAAGTTATAAACTTCATCATCAGGCCACGAGAAAGCAACTTGTGGATGACCAAACATTATTAAATGCTGGTGTTAAAGATGGTGACATTCTTCGGTTAATTCCCGAAATCATTGCTGGTTAGTTTATGAAGGAAGTATATCATAATAAGATAGAAGATCCTTCAGATCTTCATGATGATCGGTTTTCCCGATTTAAATTGATCAATTGGTGGGATCAGGAAATCCTACGAAAGTCACATGTAATGGTGATTGGAGCCGGTGCTTTAGGAAATGAAATTTTGAAGAATTTAGCGCTCCTTGGTATAGGCAATATTTTTATAGCAGACCTTGATGAGATCGAAAATTCTAATCTTTCTCGTTCCGTGTTATTCAGAGAAAGTGATAATGGAAAATCTAAAGCTGCGGTTGCTGCGGCTTCCATAAAAGAAATCTATCCTAAAGTAAACGTACAATGGTTGAAAGGTGACGTCATTTATTCTTTGGGGTTGGGAGTGTTCGATTGGGCAGATGTAGTTCTATGTGGATTGGATAACCGGGAAGCACGGCTTGCGGTCAATCGTAATTGCTGGAAAACAAACACGCCTTGGATTGATGGTGCGATTGAACAATTAAATGGAATAGTCAGAGTATTTGTACCTCCGGATGGTGTTTGTTATGAATGTACGATGAGTGAAATGGATTGGAATATCATTAAAGCCAGACAAGGATGTGGAGGGCTTACCAGAGATGAGATGTTATCGGGAAAAACACCGACAACACCAACATCCTCTTCGGTAATTGCTGGAATTCAATGCCAGGAAGCAGTTAAATTGCTTCATGGAATGGAAACATTGAAAGATAAAGCATATTTGTTTAACGGGTTAACACATGATTCTTATCTGATCAACTATCAGAAGAAAGAAGATTGTAGTAGCCATGAGACATTCAATCAGATTAGGAGAATTCACAAAAGTGCAAAGACAACAATTATTGGTGACCTACTGAATGATGTTAAAAGTGAATTGGGACATCAAGCAATTATTGAATTTAGCCGGGATAATAGTGATCTTGTCCACAGATTCGAATGTAATTCGTGCGGGAATATGGAGATCATTTTTAAACCAAGAGGTAAAACAACTGAAAAGGAAGCTGTTTGTCCGGATTGTGGAGTGGCAAGAATTCCATACATTTTTCATAATATTAAAGGTGATGAGCCCTTCCTTGACAAAACATTTAGTGAAATTGGAATTCCATTGTTCGATATAATGGTGGGAAGAAATGGAATGGATCAATTTGCTTTCATTTTTGACGATGATGCATCTGAAGTTTTAGGTGCTCTTGACAGTCCAAATCAATAGAAAATGAAGAACGGTAAACCAGATGTCATTGAAATTCTTTCTGAAAATATTCAGGATAAACCATTTCCAGCGCAGCTTGATTTTAGAATTTCAATTTCTGATAGTGCTTATAATGCAATTATTAAGCATGCCAAGGAAGATCAAAAAATTGAAATTTGTGGGATTTTAATAGGTGAAGTCTTTAAAGACCCTAATGGCCCTTACCTTGAAGTATCAGATATTATAAAAGGCGAACATGCTGATAACCAAGCAGGACAGGTTATGTTTACACACGAAACCTGGGAATATATCAACTCAGTTAAAGATGGGCAATTCCCAGATAAACTTATTGTTGGGTGGTATCACACACATCCCCGATTTGGAATCTTTTTATCTGACCAGGACGTATTTATCCAAAGAAATTTTTTCGATAAGCCATGGCAGGTTGCATTTGTTGTTGATCCTGTACAGGAAGAAGAAGGATTTTTTATCTGGCGAAACGGAGTACCGGAAAAAACAAAACATTACTGGTTGGATGGCAAAGAAATTGTTGATTCAGAAGATATTAAAAAGATTGAAAAACTTTTTGCAGAAAGAATTAGCCCAGTTGAGGTAGAAAAGGCAGATGGAAAAAGTAAAAACCCCTCAAGCTATTTGGTTTTAGGATCTACTATTGTACTGCTATTATTTTTGACTATTCTTTATTTATTTAGAACTGACATTAAAACCTTTTTCAATAACTGGATACCCAAAAGCACCTCATTTTCTAATCAGCAGCAGAGTATTGAAAATAAACCAGTCGTTATTTCTATTGATTCTTTGGTCAAAAAGATTACTGACAGTAAATTAGTGCAGAAATTGTCAATCCTAGGGATCGATCCTTATAAAATTTATTTTGGGGGTGAAGTTTATACTCAAGCTCAAAAAGAAGAGCTTAGAAAACTATTGTTATCAATTCTAAAAAATGAAGGATTCTTTGATATTCAGAAAATTTTCGTTACACACATGTATATCGTTGGACCGGGTGAAACTTTCAGTCAAATTGCAGAGAAGATATACGGAAATCCAAAACTAAGTAAAGACCTTTACCTTTATCAATCCTCTTGGATGCAGTTTTTGGACACAACGGAAATATTATCTTATACCCGAATTTATCTGCCAGAGTTAAAATAAGACTCAGCCATTATGGATGATAATGATAAAATAAAAATAACTGTAGATGAACTTTATGATTCTCGTGTAGACGAAGAATTAGTCAGGAAGCAATCAATTAATTTGTCTGCGAAAGTTGAAGTAGGTAAACTTTTTTCAAAATTTGATAATCGAATCCTTATTAAAATTGGAATAATTTTTCTTTGCGTATTATTAATTGGCTTAATGATAATCTGGTTTAGGATGAAGCATTCACCACATTCACCACAAGAACAACCCTCGGTAAAAACTAAAATTTATAAAGCTGATTTATCTCCCAAAAACAAGGAATATTTAATTAGTCAAACAAATTTCGTGATTATTACTGTCGAACATGATATTACATTACTGAACCCAAATCAAGTTTAATATCATAATGACGCCAAAATTAAAATGATAAAATTGTAATTAACTGTAAATAAAATGTCTGATAAATTAAAGATTAGCTATGAGGAACTCAATGATCCTCTTGTTGACGCAGCAATTGAAAGGGGAAAAAAAGAAGAATCATTGAGGACTGGAACGGGGACTGCCTCTGATGAATTAGCAAGAACCAGCCTTATTTATAAAAACTGGTTCAATCTAATGTTAGCTGGACTTTTTGGATCATTCGTTGCATGGGCATTAATTGAACCCCATGTCAACGATAATGACTATGGAACTACTGGAAATTATCTTCTTTTATTACTTCTAATGGCAGGCGCGTTTATAGGTCTTTTAATTGGAAGTATGGAAGGTATCCTTGCTCGGAATTTTTCGAGGGCACTAAGAGCAGGATTAGTTGGATTGGCTGTTGGTTTTGGGGGTGGTATTGTTGCAATAATCTGTATTGGTATTGTTTATAATGTGTTAAATGGGATTGGAGCCGGAATAATTGGCTATGAAGCAGCAACTGATCCAGTGCATCATTTTTCCGGATTCTTGTTACATGTTATTATAAGAAGCATTTTATGGGCAATACTTGGGATGACAGTTGGGTTGGGTCCGGGAATTGGTCTGAAATCTAAAAAACTTGTCTTTAATGGTTTTATTGGCGGTATGATAGGCGGCGCTATAGGTGGAATGCTTTTTGATCCGATCAATTATTTTGTAAGCGGAGGTACATTTGATAATGGTGTGGCTATTAGCAGAGCGATTGGTTTTTGTGTATTAGGCGCATCTACAGGCCTAATGATCGGCATGGTCGAAACTCTTTCAAAAGAGGCATGGCTTATTATGACTGTCGGGTTCCTTAAAGGCAAGCAATTTATTATATATAAAAATCCCTCGGTTATTGGTAGTTCACCCAAATGTGAGATATATTTATTTAAAGACCCGGATATTGAGCCCACACATGCGAGAATAAATAAACTTCGAGATGGATATGAGATTGAAGATATTAACTCAACCAGAAGTGGTACGTGGATAAACGGGGCAAAGATAAAAAGGCAGAGATTGAATAATGGTGATCAGGTTCAGATCGGTAAGACAATTTTTACATTTTCCGAAAAGGAGAAAAAATAGTGTATTCAATTAATAAATCTATGAAAGGGTAAACTCATGCATTGTTATTATTGTGGTTCGTCACTGAATGAGGTTAAAGACATTTGTCCTTATTGTAACCGGAATATTCAAGGAATAACTCAAGGATTCGATAGAATTTGTTTTTCTTGTTCTTTGAGAATCCCTGATGATGCACTTTTTTGCCCTTTTTGTGGAGAAAACAACCAGAATAAGCCTAAAGTAAAGCATATTTCTCCTATAATTGAAGAAAACAAACAAACACCCAATAAAAATATGAAAGCAAATACTAAAATTGTCGAGGAATCCACTTGTAAATCCTGTTCTGAAAAGTTCACTATTGGTGAGGAAATAGTAAAATGTGAGAAATGTGGAAGTTATTACCACCAAAGCTGCTGGAATACTTTAGGCGGATGCAATCAAGTGCAATGTAAAGAGGGCATGAAACAATGTCCGGCATGTAAGGAAGAAATTAAAGAATCAGCCTTAAAATGTTGGCATTGTGGCCATATTCTTGATTCTTCAATAGAAGAGAAGAAACCTGTTTTGATGAATGATGAAGACCTTAGTACAGGGTTGAAGGTTTTATCCTTCTGCATACCACTTGCCGGAGCAATTATGTATTTCTCATATTACAAGAGTCAACCCACAAAATCGAAACAAGCTTGTACAATGGCGATTTGGGGAATTGTCGTAGGGGTATTATTGCGAATTATTGCTACTATGATAAAGTAATAGATGCTTAACTTTTTATCTATTTATAGCTGATAAAGAAAAATATACCAATTATAGCGCAAATTAAATGACTGTATTGCAATAATGCAGCGGAAAGCTGATGTTTCTGGTTAAAAAGGTACCTAAAAGAGAATGCAAATCGCCAATTATAATATCGTTTTTACTTTTTGTCACAGGAAACCTGAACGATCCTTTTTCTGGAATGGGCGACAATTCCCTTTTTGCGCCAGATGTACAGGTATATATTTGGGATATCTTTCCTATCCTTTTTTCTTATTTGATGTGTTTTATCTAAATTTATATTTAACCCTGGTTTTGATTCTTCCTTCTTTAATAGATGGATTATTGCAAGCTTTTTATAATAGGGAAAGCAATAATTATTTAAGGGTTGTAACTGGTTTTTTTGCTGGGGTTGGACTTATGTCTTTGGTTTCAATAATTGGTGAACGTATTGGAACAGGGATCCTTTACCTAAAAATACTAATCTAATGGTTAGTCGACAGTTGCATATTTTTTAATCCTTTTTAGAATGATATGTTCGATCTGCAAAAGCCCTATTCTTCAGGATGAATCAGTAAAAAGGTGTGAATCCTGCAATTACGAATTTCATTTTGAATGTTGGACTGAAAATATAGGCTGCGGAACACCCGGGTGTGTTAATTTACCCAAGACGGCAGGTTTGGAAACAGAAGTTATTAATGACACTTCACCTTGGGAGACTGAGAAAAAGATATGCCCGGTATGTGCAGAACTCATTGCAATTAATAGTTATCAATGTCCATATTGCAAAGAAATTTTTATTACAACATCGCCATTGACGACCGATGATATAAAAAATAGGTACAAGCCTAATCAGGAGCCTGATTTTCCGGAAAAAAAATGGGCAATCGTCATATTTATTTGTGGTTTGCTTGGAATAACTGCTCCCTTAAATCTCATTTTTGGGGGTATCTGGTTCAATAGTAACAAAAAAATATTACATACAAAGAGCCCTGCTCTCTACTTTCTTGCAATGATTGGCCTCATATTTTCAATAATTTATCTTTTTCTCTTTATTATCGGACTTCTACTTAGCTAAATTTTCATTGTGAAATAAATGGTAATAATATGAACCGTCGCTTAATAAGGTTGTACAATGATTATAAGGAAGTAATAGAACTGATAGGAAACCATCCATATATTGAAATTAAAGATGTAATGGGTGATCCGCCAGAGAGGTACTTGATTAATTATAAGATTAAAGGTCTTGTTCAGAACGGAAAAGAGATTATTGAAAAAGATTCACACTTATGCGAAATCATACTTAGTGGCGATTATCCTCGATATGAGCCTATTTGCAGGTTAATTTCAATGGTTGTTTTTCACCCTAATATCGCACCAAATAAAGTTTGTATAGCTGATCATTGGGCTGCAGGAGAATCGCTTTCTGATATTATTATCAGAATAGGTGAGATGATTTGTTATCAAAATTATAATATTAAAAGTCCATTGAATGGTGAAGCGGCAAAATGGGCAGAAGAAAATATCAGAAGGTTTCCTATTGATAACGTTAATCTGGAACCAATTAGGCATACAACAGATAATATCTCAGACAACCAGCCAATTGATAATATCGCCTATATGCCGGTTCAAATTAATGTCGTCGAAAATAAACAATATCAAAGTTGTTCAAATTGTGGTATCAGTGGGAAAACGGTTTCAATTCATAAATGTTCAAACGGTCATTTGGCTTGTCCTGATTGTATTATTGAATGCACAAAATGTGGCAAGAAATTGTGTGTGCTCTGTTCCTTGGCAAAATGCATAACTTGTGGAAAAATACTATGCCAGGAGTGTCAGAGTTCATGTCTTGAATGCAATTCTTTGGTTTGCAATGAACATATCCACAAGTGTTTCGTATGTGGATCGATTCTATGCCATAAATGTATTTCTAAATGTTCTTTTTGTTCTCAGGAATTTTGTTACGCCCATAAATTCGAACATTTAGCGATTCATGAGTCTGTACAATTGCCTGTTCAAAATCCAATAAGTGGATCAATAGATAAACCACCCGTAAAACAGTCATTTGATGAAGTAGTCAAAATTCCGGGACCAAAAGCAGTCAGTGAGGTCATTCAAAATACATCCTGCTCAAATTGCGGTGCTGGAGGAACAACCGTTTCAATAATTGAATGCTCAAACGGGCATATTGTATGTCAAGACTGTATTATTGAATGCGCGAAATGTGGAAAGAAATTATGTGTGCTTTGTTCATTAATAAAATGTTCAACTTGCGGGAAAATTCTGTGTCTGGAATGTCAGAATAGATGTTTGGAATGCAATTCCTTAATCTGTAATGAGCATATACACAAGTGTTCTATATGTGGATCAATTTTATGTAATCATTGTATCTCAATTTGTTCTGATTGTAATGTGGAATTATGCTATGCTCATAAGAATGAGCATTTTAAAAGTCATAGTATCGTACAATTACAGGATACCCAAGAAATCAAAATTACATCCGAAGAATTCCTGCCTAAGGATTTATCATATGAGTCAAATAATGATGGAATGAGCCGTGAACTAAAATCAAAGAAATGCTTTTTTTGCGGATACCTTATTGAAGATTCTGAAGCTGTTTTTTGTGTCATGTGTGGAAACAGGATTAAACAATCATGAGGCGATATATATTTGTTTATTTTTATGAATAGAACTAAAAAGGGAAATAATGAAGCGAACATTTTTTTTAAATAGAGTCATAATTATTTCATTTCTAATTGTTATGATTACGGGATGCGTGGAAAATAAATCCAAGCAAAACCAGCATGCCAAGTCCAATACAGAACTGTTATTCAGTGCCATTGAACAATTACCTCCGCCACCCCCTTCAGCGACAGCTGCTGATACCATACAGCTCAATTCCTTTTTGGATAATGGAACACAAACCGTGATAAATACTGATGCATTGTATTCTTTAGAAACGAAGGATCTCTTTCAGGAATGGGCTTCAGATTGTAAATCAACATCTCAGAAATACCAAGGGAAAGTAGTTTCAATCTCAGGAAAAGCAAAATGGGTTGGTATCATTGAATATCCAAGGACTACTGTAATCTCTTTTATATGTGGGGATAAAGACACAGATATTATTTTTTGTTATTTTACGCAATCTCAAGAAAAAACGGTCCTAAACATAGATGAAAATAGTTATATAACCTTGAAAGGTAATTGCGCTTGTTCTTGTTATAAAGGAACTCTTCTTGAAGATATACGCTTTGTTGATTGTGTATTAAAATAGCAAAATATCGCCAGGAGATGAAATAATCAGATAACAAATCAATGTTTATTTGCAGGTAAAGATTGATGTTGCAATCCGATGAAGATTTTTCAGTAAAGGGGCTGATCCAAAAGATCGGCCTTTTTTATGCCCATTGTGAGCCTGCCATCACTTTTTTCTTTGAATCCGGGTCAAAGCAAAAAGTACCAAAAAAGAAACCCATTGCCCACCGCACGGTTTAGCTCGAAATTTTGCTACAAAGGTACCTGCAAATAATTCGCTTGAAAAGTACCGTCTGAGCCTGGTACAGCTTAAAACTGTCAAGGGCGACCTCCTGATGGAACTGTCGCTCGTTGAGTTCTTTCATCCTGCATTCGCTGGAGTGACCCTAACCCATTGACATTATTTATTATTCTCGGT
>Ga0118677_10010757_pt1 | contig 13906 bp, 14 predicted proteins | sample AliMusrvi5mmetaG_FD_86154 | JGI IMG/M metagenome (GOLD analysis project Ga0118677, IMG submission 86154) | reverse complement strand
ATCTCATATAGAAGGTCTTGCTGCGGTTGCTTCTTTTTTTGTCCCATAGTAGGGCAAAGTTACAACTTTCAAAGTCTCATAGCACCTTAAAAAAAGAATTAGCCCTTCATAGGTTTTATTTTTTCTTCTTAAGAAATTTGCAAAGCAAAATTAGAAAAAATCTGAACAAAAATAATAGTGTTATGAATAAGATTTCAACATAGTTTAATGTCAATGTTCATCTGTCATTACTCAGAGGGCGTTTATTTAAACAGCTTGCTTCTGTAACTATTGATTTTGATCAATAACTAATGACGAATGACAATTGACTTCTGACTTTTCTGAACCTAAGAAAATGCTTCTTCAAAAATCCACTTAAAATAATCATGTTGTCTGTTTTATCCTTTTTTATATCTTTGCAAACCTTTTTAAATTAATGATAGGTTTCAATGAAAGTCAAATACGCGGAATATAAGCAACTCGACCTGCCTTCCATAGGGAAAGAAGTGCGTAAATTCTGGGAAGAAAATAAAATTTTTGAGAAAAGTGTGGATTGCCGGGAAGGCAAACCACCTTACGTTTTTTATGAAGGACCTCCTTCTGCCAACGGTATGCCCGGCATTCATCATGTGATGGCGAGGGCTATCAAAGATATTTTCTGCCGTTACAAAACTTTGAAAGGTTTCCAGGTGAAACGCAAAGGCGGATGGGACACCCATGGGCTTCCAATTGAAATTGCTGTTGAAAAAACTCTTGGTATCACCAAGGAAGATATAGGGAAATCAATATCCGTAGCCGATTATAACAATGCCTGCCGCAAGGAAGTCATGAAGTACAAGGATCAGTGGGATGAGATCACCAGAGAGATGGGTTATTGGGTGGACCTTGATCATCCTTACATCACTTTTGAAAATAAATACATTGAAACCGTTTGGTATCTCCTGAATGAGTTATATAAAAAAGGATTGCTCTACAAGGGTTATACCATTCAACCATATTCACCCGCCGCAGGGACAGGGTTAAGTTCACATGAGTTGAATTTGCCGGGCTGTTACAAGGATGTGAAAGATACAACTGCCGTTGCTCAATTTAAAGTTGTAAGGAATGAAAAGTCGGAATTTCTTTTTAATGATGTTCATGGCGATCTTTTCTTCATTGCATGGACAACCACTCCATGGACGCTTCCATCAAATACCGCATTGGCAGTAGGTGCTAAGATACAATACCTCGTCGTAAAAACTTACAACACCTATACCAACCTGCCTATAACAGTTATTCTTGCAAAAGATCTTTTTGCTAATTTTTTCCCTGAGAAGAATGCAGAATTAAAATTGGAAGATTACCAGGCAGGACAGAAAAATATTCCCTATGAAATTGTCGGAGAATATCCGGGAACTCAACTTGAGGGGATACGTTTTGAGCAACTATTGCCTTATGTGCAACCAGAAGATGGCGATCCTTTCCGCGTTGTGATCGGTGACTTTGTTACCACTGAAGATGGCACCGGCATCGTTCATATCGCACCGAGTTTTGGCGCAGATGACTTCCGCATGAACAGGCTTTACAGTGTTGGTTTTCTTACACTGGTTGACAAACAGGGAAGGTTTGTTGAGTCTATGGGAGAATTTGCCGGACGCTATGTAAAATCAGAGTATGATGCAAACTTCAATCCCGAAACTGACAATAATGTTGATGTTGACATTGTCGTCAAGCTGAAGAAAGAAAATAAATGTTTCAAGACTGAAAAATACGAACACTCATATCCGCATTGCTGGAGAACAGACAAACCCATTCTTTATTACCCTCTTGATTCGTGGTTCGTAAAAACCACAGTCTACAAGGAAAGAATGATGGAACTGAATAAAACCATCAACTGGAAACCTGAATCAACAGGGTCGGGACGCTTTGGCAACTGGCTTGAAAACCTTGTTGACTGGAACCTTTCCCGTTCGCGTTTCTGGGGTGTGCCACTGCCAATATGGACTTCGGAGGATAAATCAGAGCAAATTTCCATTGGGTCCGTTGAGCAACTGAAAAAAGAAATTGAAAGATCAATCACTGCAGGTTTCATGAAAGTGAGTCCTCTGGCTGATTATATTCCGGGCGATAATTCCACAAAGAACTATCTGACTTTTGATGTTCACAGACCCTATGTGGATGAAATTATTCTCGTTTCAGGATCCGGAAAGAAGATGCTGAGGGAGCCCGATCTCATTGATGTCTGGTTTGATTCAGGGTCTATGCCTTACGCACAGTTCCATTATCCTTTTGAAAACAAAGAAAATCTAAACGAATATTTTCCTGCCGACTTTATAGCCGAAGGCGTTGACCAGACAAGAGGTTGGTTCTTCACCCTTCATGCCATTGCTACGATGATCTTTGATTCAGTGGCGTTCAAAACCGTTGTTTCAAACGGGCTGGTGCTCGATAAGCTTGGAAACAAAATGTCGAAGAGGCTCAACAATGCTGTTGATCCTTTTATTACCATTGAAAAATACGGACCTGATGCCACACGCTGGTACATGATCACCAATTCACAACCCTGGGACAATCTTAAATTCGACTGGACCATCGTGAAAAATGAGCAGGGTGAGATCATTGATCAATACTCCGATGGTATTCTTGAAATACAAAGGAAATTTTTCGGAACTCTTTATAACACTTATTCCTTTTTTGCCATCTATGCCAACATTGACGGTTTCTGTTTTGCAGAACCTGAAGTGCCCATGGAATCAAGGCCGGAGATTGACCGCTGGATATTGTCACAACTGAATTCACTTATCAATGCTGTTGATGATTGCTATGCCGATTACGAACCCACAAGGGCAGGCAGACTGATCTCTGAATTTGTTGATGAGCACCTGAGCAATTGGTATGTACGTCTTTGCCGCCGAAGGTTCTGGAAAGGCGATTATTCGCAGGATAAAATATCAGCTTATCAAACGCTCTATTGCTGCCTCGAAACCCTTGCCATTCTTGCATCTCCTATTGCGCCCTTCCTTATGGACAGAATATTTCTTGATCTGAACAAGGTTACAGGCCGCCATACTGAAGAATCTGTGCATCTGTCAAATTTCCCAGTGGCAAACGAAGCGCTTATTGACAAGGATATGGAAGAAAGAATGCGCATCGCACAGATCATTTCGTCCATGGTTCTTTCATTGCGCAAGAAAGTGAATATCCGCGTTCGTCAGCCGTTGAACAAGATCATGATTCCTGCACTCGACTGCCGTTTGCAGAAACAGGTGGAAGCCGTAAAAAATCTGATCCTTTCGGAAGTGAACGTAAAAGAACTCGAATTTATCACCGATGCATCCGGCATACTGGTCAAGAAGATCAAAGCCAATTTCAAGGCTCTTGGGCCAAAGTATGGCAAACTGATGAAGCAGATGGCCGCTGCCATTGCTGAATTTTCGCAGGCCGATATCAACACCATTGAGCAAAAAGGTGTTTACGAATTGGAAATTGAAGGTAACAAAGTGGAGATCGCTTTGGCTGATGTTGAAATTCTTTCAGAAGATATCCCCGGCTGGCTTGTGGCAAACACAGGCAACCTGGCCGTGGCTCTCGACATTACGATCACTGAAAAACTTCGTGAAGAAGGCATCGCACGCGAACTTATCAATAGGATACAGAACATCAGAAAAGACAGCAATTTTGAAGTAACAGACAAAATTTCTGTTAAAATTGAGATGCAGGATAAAATAAATTCATCAATCAATAATAATAAGTCGTATATTTGTACTGAAACTTTAGCCGTTTCTCTTGATCTGGAAGAGAAAATAACCGCTGCAAACAGCGTTGTTGTTGAACTTACGGATGAAATAAGTACAAAAATATTGATCAGCAAAGTATGATTTAAATTTTAAAACCTCTAAAAATGCCAGTAAAAAAAACAAAAAAACCGGAAAAGGTTGTTAAAAAAACAGTTGCTAAAGCCGCTGCAAAGCCGGTAAAAAAAGCAGCTGTAAAAGTTGCAAAAAAAGTAGTTGCTAAAGTCACGGCTAAACCAGTGAAAAAAGTTGCTGTAAAAAAAGTTGCGGCTAAAGTGAATGCCAAAGTTGCTGCCAAAAAACCTGTGAAAAAAGCAGAGGTGAAAAAAAATACTGCGAAAAAAGTGGTGGTGAAAAAAGTGGCTACTAAAAAAGCTGTCGCTAAAAAAGTAGCTCCAAAAAAAGCTGCTCCAAAAAAAGTTGCAGTAAAAAAAGCTGTTCCGGTTAAAAAAATGGTTGCGAAAAAAGTGGCTCCTAAAAAAGTGGCTCCTAAAAAAGCTGTAGCCAAAGTTGCAGCGAAACCGTTGAAAAAAGCGGCTGTGAAAAAAGTGGCCCCGAAAGTGACTCCCAAAAAAGTTGCAGTTAAAAAAACTGCAGCAATAAAAAAAGTAGTTGCTAAAAAAGTTACTCCGAAAGTAGCTCCAAAAGTTACTCCGAAAGTAGCTCCAAAAGTTACTCCGAAAGTAGCTCCAAAAGTTACTCCAAAAGTTACTCCGAAAGTAGCTCCAAAAGTGACTCCGAAAGTAGCTCCAAAAGTTACTCCGAAAGTAGCTCCAAAAGTTGCAGAAAAACCGGTTAAGAAGGTTGCTGTAAAAAAAGCTGACACTAAAAAAGTTGACAAAGCTCCTGCAAAACCGGTTGTAAAAGTGATTGAAACAATGACTGAAAAAACAATTGAAAAAATGGTAGAACCAAACGAAAAAATAAGATATACAGACAAGGAATTATTGGAATTCAAAGAAATTATTCTCAATAAACTTGAAGAAGCAAGACGTGACTTCGTTTTGCTGACAGAAGCCTATACCACCAAGAATGATAACGACACCAACGACACTTCTCCGACATTCAAAGTGCTTGAAGAAGGTTCGAATGTACTTTCGAAAGAGGAAAACAGCCAGCTCGCTTCAAGGCAGCAGAAGTTTATCCGCGATCTTGAAAATGCATTGCTGAGGATCGAAAACAAAACTTATGGTATATGCCGCATCACAGGCAAACTCATTCCTAAAGAACGGTTGAAAGTGGTGCCTCACGCAACAATGAGCATTGAAGCCAAACTCAGCCAGCAAAAAGCAAAGAAATAGTGTAGTGGCAAGGTATAGTGGTATAAGGAATAAGGGTATAAGGATCTCAGTTGCCGGCAGGCAAACAATCGTCCGGTTACCAATGACCGATTACTTTTATTACCTGATCCCCTTAAATCTTGTACCTTATATCCTTAATTCTTTTACCAAAAGCCAATTATTTCAAGACTTTTAAACTGTTTCATTGTGCTGAAGAAATCATTACTCATCATATTCCTCATCCTTTTGATTGACCAGATCGTGAAGATCTGGATCAAGACACACATGTATCTTGGCCAGGAAATACATGTGCTCGGCAACTGGTTCATCATTCATTTTACTGAAAACAACGGGATGGCCTTCGGCATGGAGTTCTCAGGAGGTTATGGCAAATTATTCCTGAGCGTTTTCCGCATTGTGGCAATTGGCGCAATAGGATATTATCTTTACACTTTGACAAAAAAGAAGAGCACTTCGTTCTTACTTGTCGTGAGCATTTCGCTTATCCTCGCAGGCGCTATCGGCAACATTATTGACAGCGCGTTTTACGGACTTCTTTTCAGCGACAGCGCTTACTACACCACACAGGCTTCGCAATTCATGCCCAGTGGAGGCGGTTACAGCAGCTTCCTTCATGGCAAAGTGGTTGACATGTTCTATTTCCCGATGTGGCAGGGGCATTTCCCAAAGTGGCTCCCTGTATGGGGCGGCGAGCCTTTCGAGTTCTTCAGGCCTGTGTTTAACCTGGCTGATTCCAGCATCACCATTGGTGTTTTGATACTGATAATTTTTCAGAAGAAATTATTCCGCAAACCCGCAACTGAAAATACTGAAGATAATCCCACAACCGGCGAAACCGAAACAGAACAAAACACTGTTGCCAACGAACAGGCATAGGTAAACGTTTTGATTTGTGATTTCTGATTTGTGATTTCTGAACTGAAACCCGAAACTCAACAAGCACGAACTTTTGAAATAAAACAATGATAGCGCGCGTTTCAAACGCGTGCTACAATAGAATATTGTTTTAATAATTTTCTCTTGCACTCCGTCAGGAGACCAAGCGCGAACCTGGCGAGAAAGCCACTAACTACTAACAACAAACCCTTCAAACATTTCAAACTCTTCAAACTTTTCAAACGCTGATTTATCCAGTTTTCGCTGTATCCAAGCCTCAGGTAATTCTCCATTGCCCTGTCAATGCTCAATTCCGGGTCCTGCGATTCTTCTATTCTCTCATAACCGGTCTTTGCCAGCCATTGTTTGAAAGGTTCAGCTTTTGGTGAGGGGATAGATTGAATTATACGTAGTAGTCCTTCGGTGTCTGTGCAATCTGTTTCATATTTTTTGCCATCAGATGATTCCATTTTGAGTTGTCGACAAATTGTCGATAACTCAACGCCGGAAAGTTTTTCCCGTTTTTTCATTCTATACCAATAATCCTTTGGGTCAGAACTATCGGTTAAAACTGATACTACATCTATAACAGAGAAAAACCATTTTTCTTGTTCTTCATCTCAGTGGCTGCGGATTTTTTTGCTTTCAAAAAGTTTTATGTTGCTCATAGAAATTGAAATTGTTATTGTAGAGGTAAAGAAAGTTGTGATAGTATTGAGAGCAATGGTTAGTTAGAAATTATTTTTTCTCTATTCTCTTTTTTTCTTTTGCAGGAGGCAGGAAATTTTCTGATGTAATGACTTTCTTTCCTGTTTTCTTTTCCAATGCAAGCCTTGCATCTTTGGCTATTCTTCCGCCTTTCTTTCCTGCTATTGCGTTTTGTGGCACGCCTTTAGCCTTTTCGGTTTCTGCAATTTGACGGGTTGAAAGCTCTGCAAGAGCTGTAAAAATAAGCTCCGCTTCACTCATGTGATCACGAAGATTTTGTGTTTTCAGTCCTTTCAGGTCTTTGTGTTTCTTTACAGTTAAACCGCTCCATTCCTGGTGAATAATGTTAGTGAGAAAAGCGAATTCATCCGACTTCTCTACACCACTTTCTTTCCAGTAATCAGTAAGTTTGTTTCGTGTTTCCTGTCCGGTCATCCGCTGTTGAATCCATTTTTCACTTCTGCCCAATCGTTGCCAGTTTTCACGTGCTCTGTCAAGACTTTGTTCGGGGTTCGAAATTTCCTGCATTCTCTCATAACCGGTCTTTGCAAGCCATTGCTTGAAAGGTTCGGCTTTTGGTGAGGGGATAGATTGAATAATACGAAGCAAAGTTTCAGTATCTGCTACGTCTGTCAGATAATATTTCCCATCTTCTGATTGCATTTTCAGTTGTCCCAAATTATGGGACAACTCACTTCCTTCCGCCTGAAGTTTGGTTTTTAAAGCATTCCAATACTTTCTTGGTCTTGGACTATCAGTTAAAATTTCTACTACATCTATAACGGAGAAATACCATTTCTGTTCTTCTTCGTTCCAGGATGAACGGATTTTTTTGCTTTCAAAAAGCTTTATGTTGCTCATAGATATTGGGTTTAATTGAGGTGTTGCATAAAAGAGTATCAGGTTATCATTATTGCAAATTCACTCATCTGCATTGAGGTTATAAAATTAAAGAAAAAAATAGTTGCTCGATCAATTGTTGATAAAAAAATGGGGAAAGTGAAACTTGAAATTGAAAACTTGAGTTTACTCCGAAAAGTAATAAATGTGAAAATTACCACTAAAACACAAATACACAAAAAAACACAAAATGCAAGTTTTTAATAAAATACAATTTCGTAGAATTTTGTGTTTTCGTGTTTTTGTGGCAAAAAGGACTTATCGGAGTGGACTCAATAATATTTACTTGCAATCGTGAAAATAGTTTTACTTTTACCTGCTCAATTTTCATGAAAGTATTTAATACCAATTAAAATTTTCAACATGGAAGATATACTGAAATCAACCGTTCTGGAATATGATAAGAGCACTTTTCTGATTGATTTGAGAGAGGAGAAGGCGGGAAAGGAGTATGTGAAAAGCAGAGAGAATATTGAAGGAAATAAAGGTACTTTGGAATTGAAAATAAATATTCGCAGATAGATATAATTCTTTTGATTAAGATGATTCTTTTTAGTGAGACACTGTCTCACAAATTGAAACATTAATAAATTTCCTCTTCCATTAAACGAATAATCTCTAATTTTGCACAATGCAAAAAGACATCATATACCTCGATAATAACGCTACAACCAAAGTAGATCCAAGAGTATTGGAGGCGATGATGCCTTTTCTTACCGATAATTTTGCCAATGCAAATAGCACACATCAGTTTGGTGTAGGCGCTTTTGATGCTGTAAAGAATGCAAGGGCTCAAGTTGCAGGTTTAATTGGCGCAGAAACCAATGAAATTATTTTCACAAGCGGCTCCACAGAAGCAATCAATCTGGCTATTAAAGGCGTTGCAGAAAATTATAAAGAAAAAGGAAAACATATTATTACTGTTGCAACAGAACATTCTGCCGTACTTGACACCTGCAAACATCTTGACAGCAGAGGATATGAGGTAACTTATTTGCCTGTAAACACAGATGGTTTGATAGACCTTGAACTGCTCAGAAGTTCTTTAAGAAAGGATACTGTTTTGGTTTCAGTAATGTATGCAAATAACGAAACAGGAGTAATACAACCAATCAAAGAAATTGCAAAACTGACTCATGATGCTGGAGCATTCTTTATGACTGATGCTACGCAGGCAGTTGGAAAAATTCCGATAAATGTTGATGAATTGAAAATTGACCTTTTGTGTTTGAGTGGGCATAAAATGTATGCACCAAAAGGGGTAGGTGCTTTATTCGTGAGGCAACATCTGAACAGAGTTAAAATACCAGCTCTTTTGCACGGTGGCGGACATGAAAAAGGATTGCGCAGCGGAACGCTGAATGTACCAGGGATAGTTGCATTAGGCAAAGCCTGTGAGTTGGCACAAAAAGAAATGAAAAAGAATGCTGAAAGCATTTTAACATTGAGAGATTACCAGGAAGAACAATTACTTAAAATTGCCGGAACCAAAGTAAATGGAAACACCAGGCATCGGTTATATAACACATCAAATATCCTCTTTAAAGATGCAGATAGTGATGCCATCATTATGGGATTAAGCAATCCCGAAAATGATTTGCTATTGATTGCAGTTAGTAATGGAAGCGCATGCACTTCAGCAAGTATTGACCCAAGCCATGTTTTAACTGCTATGGGTTTAGATGAAAAAGATGCATTTAGCAGTATTCGTTTTTCACTTGGGAAATTTAATACGAAAGAAGAAATTGTTGTTGTGATTGAGGTTGTAGGGAAAGTTGTTAAAACTTTGAGGGCGATGGTTCTGTAATGATTATAAAATTTTTATATAAAAATCTGGACTATGGTAAAAAGTAAAATAATAACCGTACAAAACATTCCGATTTCAGTATCATCAAAGAATGACAAGGATTATATTTGCCTTACAGATATGGCAAAAGCCAAAGAAGGAGAAGCCCGTGCTGCAGACATTATAAAAAATTGGATAAGAACCCGCACCACCCTTGAATTTCTGGGAACATGGGAAGAAATGTATAACCCCGGTTTTAAAGTGGTCGAATTTGACCACTTTAAAATGCAGGCTGGTCTGCCTTCATTTGTTTTAAGTCCGGGGCAATGGGTTGAAAAAACCGGAGCAATAGGCATTTATGTCAGTTCAGGGCGCTATGGCGGAACTTATGCACATAAAGATATAGCTTTTGAATTTGGCTCTGCAATAAGTTCAGTTTTTAAACTTTACCTCATCAAAGAATTCCAACGCCTAAAGGATGATGAAAACGACAGATTTAAGCTTGAATGGAGTATCCAACGTACACTTGCCAAAATAAATTATCACATCCACACCGACGCTATTAAAGAAAACCTTATTCCGGCTGATGTTACAAAAGAACAAGCGGCAATGACTTATGCCAGCGAAGCTGATTTGCTTAATGTTGCCTTATTTGGTATTACCGCCAAACAATGGCGCGAAGCCAATCCAAAACTGGAAGGTAATATTCGCGACTATGCCAACATTGAACAACTCGTGGTTTTATCAAACCTCGAAAGTATCAATGCTGTGTTGATTCGGCAGGAATTACCACAACAAGAAAGGCTCTTGCAACTTAACAAAATTGCTATTGTACAAATGAAGAGTTTGCTGAAGGTAAAAGAGGTGAAAAAATTGAAGTGATGTTGTATTCTATCAAACTTGCTATGGGTTTAGATGAAAAAAATGCTTTTAGCAGCATTCGTTTTTCGCTTGGGAAATTTAACACTAAAGAAGAAATTGATATTGTGCTTGCTGAATTAAAGAACATTATTAAAACGCTGAGAGCGATGATCACTTAACATGAAAAATTTAGCTCAAGAGAATATTAAACTAAAAGAAAAAATCAAAACCCTTCAGCAAACAATTAAGGAGCAAAATAAAATAATTGCTGAATACGAAAATAATTGGACACTTCAATTATTCGATGCCCTTGATGCAATAATAAATGAATATTCTTTACTCCTTTCTCCTTATGAAATTAAAATTAAGGCATCTCATCAGAATAAAAGCGAAGAGTATGTAATAAAAACCAGCAACATAATTTGTGTGTTTTCAGTTGGAAGAGTAAAAAATATATTATTGAAAGAGTCTGTTATTGAAAAGGGACACAACGAAAGAAAAACAAACTTAATTTCAACTGATAGTGATTGGGAAACAATTATTCAAAAATTAGATCCTTCGAAATTTTATCTTTGTGAAGCCAACAAAAGCATTTGGGTAAATGTCAAATTCTACAATTTTGAGATGGGTAAAATTATTACAGAATCTGAAAGAGATGTTGAAGGTTTGAATTATTTACGAATAGAGATAAAGAAAAAGCACAAAGAGAATTTTATTGTAATGAAAGAATTTAATAAACACATAATCTCGTTACATAAATTGCATGTTGATTACAAACTCAAAAATGGGGTTTCTTTATAAACGAACTTTGCTCAAACTTTAAATTTGAAATTATGAATAAAAAAATTAAACCAGCTGACAATAGCTCCAATCAGCAGAACAAGAACAAGGGAACCAAAGGTACAAATGTGCAATATGATAAAGCACAAGGTAACCGGGGAAAGCAATTAAATCAACAACCACCGAAGAAATAGTCTGATACAAATGCTGAAAAAAGGGAAGACGTTTAAATCTTCCCTTTTTTTAATTAATTATTTGATCATCCCCAAATGAATTAATATGCCTCTTGCTGGTGAATGCCTAATAGGAACATAAGGCTTGAAATTAACTGTGGCAAAATCCTCTAGTTCTGAATAAGCAAGATAGATGCAATTTAAATCAAAAGACCAATCCAAATCGCCATCTGCATCTATCCTTTTGAAAAACATTACATCATTTTCGATTTTTGTAACTTTATAACGCTTGCCCGTCGAACTACTAAATGTGGTTACTTTTTTAGCTTTTGCTAAAAAATCAGTTAAAGATAAAATCGGCTTTGATTTATGAAATGTCTCAGGCATTATTAGGTTTCGTTTTCTTCTGTTGACTCTATTTCATTTCCTGCATCCAAAAGTATCTTTGTTTCCGGCGCTGGCAATTCTTCAAAGTCTTTTAATTTGCGCTGTATTTGGCGGGTTCTTGTACCTACTAACTTATCAATATCATCATGTGCATTGATAATTTTCTTCTGTGCACTGGTCAAAACATCTCCAAATAATTTGAATTCAGTTTTCACTGCCTGAAGCACTTTCTTTATCTCTCCACTGCGCTGCTCCAATGCCATTGTCTTGTAGCCAAAAGAAATGGTTGAAAGGATTGCTGATAATGTTGTTGGTCCTGTAAGAATGATCTGATACTCTCTTTGCAATATCTCCATTAATGCAGGTCTGCGGGCTGCTTCAGCATACAAACCTTCAATAGGTAAAAACAACAATCCTATTTCTGTGGTGTCAGGAGGGTTGATGTATTTTTCGTGTATGTCTTTTGCTGCCTTTTTAATAGCGTTTTCCAGTGCTTTGCCTGCTGCATCCGCGGCAATAGTATCACCCGCTTCATAAGCAGCAAGTAATGTCTGATAATCCTCTATTGGAAACTTTGAATCAATAGGCATCAATAGGATTTTGTTGTCCTGGTTTTGCTGAGGTATTTTTATAGCAAACTCAACTCTGAAGCTCGTGCCCTTTTTTGTGACAGTGTTTATTTCGTATTGTTCAGGTGCAAGCAACTGTTCCAAAATGTTTGACAATTGCAATTCGCCAAGAATACCGCGTGTTTTCACATTACTTAAAACTTTTTTCAAATCACCAACACCGGTTGCCAAGGATTGCATTTCGCCCAAACCTTTATTTACAGATTCTAAGTTCTTGCTCACTGCTTCAAATGCAGCCGATAAGCGTGTTTCCAATGTTTTCTGCAACTTTTCATCAACAGTGTTGCGCATTTCTTCTAACTTCTTCTCATTGCCTTCCTGCAAATTCTTTATTGAAGTTTCAAGAGTTTTCTTGATGTTATCAAGCTTTTCGCTGCTTGCAACATTTTGTGTTTGCTGCTGCCTGTTGAAATCTGTAAAGTTTTCTCTCAGTTTTTCCTTGTAATCCTTTAACGCTTCATTCAATTCCTTTTTGAAGGCTTCAAGGCTGTCTTTTAACTCGGTTCTGTTTTGTTTGCCAACATTCTCAATGCTTAATTGAAAAGCTGTAAGCTTTTCTTCTATGGCTTTGCGTATTGCCTCTAGCCTTTCTTCATTCGATTTTGTAAGGTTGGCAAATTGTTCGGCGAAGGTTTGAGTGAACGTATTTAACTGATTTCCTATTTCTGTTCTCAGTCCTACGGCCGATTCAGAACTCTCTTTTCTATTGATTACAAATTCAGCCTTTAAGTTCTTTTCTGTATCTTTCAAGTTTTGAGTAAGCGTAGCAACCGAGGTTTTAATTTCAGCAAGGTCGTTGTTTTCTTCTGCAACGCAGCATTCCGAAGGATAAAACCTAGCAATTACAAGGCTTTTGGAGGCATAAGCTGCGCCGATGGCGGTATAATACTGTGCCGGCTATTAAGGCTCTTATCACTGCCTTCTGCCCCGCTATCCGCAAATCGGTTAGGCCGAGTACGCGGAAGGTTTCCTGCATCGTAACGGGTGAAGCACCCGACAAGGTGAAGCGTCAATATGTCATCAGAACTTGAATCAAAGCAAAACTCGTACCTGTTTGGGGGCAATGCGCCCTACGTCGAGGAGTTATACGAGTCCTACCTCGACAATCCCGGCTCCGTGTCGGATCGCTGGCGCAGTTACTTCGACCAGCTCCAGAACATGCCCGCCACGGATGGCACGTCGTCAACGCGCGATATGGCGCATGCGCCGATCGTCGAATCCTTCGCGCAGCGCGCCAAGGCCAACACGTTTGTCTCCCGTGGCCAGGAACCCGACCTCGCGCTGGGCCAGGGCACTCAGCCGTTCGTTGGCATCGGCCCGGTAGCAGGGGATTCTCGACGAGAACTGCGGGACGAGGCGGGAGTGGTTGAACGGGTCTTCCTTGCTCGCGCTAAGGTCCACCTTCGGACTGGTCTGCCACAGCACGTTACACTGGAGAATCACTTTCCGGTGCCGCAACGCCCCGCTGTAGTAGTGGAACAACCCCTGCTCGGCCAGCGGGAACAAGCCGTTGACGCCGCCATTGATGAACCGGTCCCCGCCGGTCTCCCGGTTCAGGAAATGCGACAATGTGCCGTCCGGCGCGACGTATTCGCCCCAGACCACCGAGTCGCCCAGCAGGATAACCTGGTGCGGATCGGTGACCTGGCGCAACCGGCGCCCGTAAAGCCAATAGTCATTGCTGAGTTGGTAGGGAATCCGATAGTCCGGCCCGGTCTCGAAACGTTCCAAGCGCTCCCAGAGCCGCTGGGTC
>Ga0118677_10010756_pt1 | contig 13908 bp, 13 predicted proteins | sample AliMusrvi5mmetaG_FD_86154 | JGI IMG/M metagenome (GOLD analysis project Ga0118677, IMG submission 86154) | reverse complement strand
GCCGGATGTCGCATAATGAGCTTAATGCGTAATTTATGGGTGATGTTGCTGGCGATTCTTTCCGTGCCGGCGTTTGCAGCGAACACGAAGCTGACCGTCCAGGTGAATTCGGTGGATACCGGTAAGCCGATTGATCGCGCCAGCGTGGTGGTGAAGTTCCGTCACGGACTCAACGTGAACATGAAGAAAATGGTCACGAACTGGGAGACCAAGACCAACCAGGACGGAGCCGTGACGCTGCCGACCATGCCGCAGGGAGAGATCACCATCCAGGTGATCGCGCCCAACTACCAGACGTTCGGCGACGTTTATCAGCTCACCGACGCCCCGGCTCAGACCATCAGCATCAAGCTGAACCGCCCGCAGGCGCAGTACTCGGAAGACGCTAAGAAGAAGTAACGGTTTCGACCGTTACGCAAGTGCCACCGGCCGCTTCGAAAGCCGCGATCACCTCGCGGGCTGCCGCTTCGTCTTTGGCGTAAATCGCGTCGGTAACCAGACGGACCTTGCGGCCGGTCTTCAACAAGCCCATAATCGCGAACTTCACGCAGTATTCCGTAAGCACTCCGTAGACGAAGCACTCGTCGATGCCGAGTTTGTCGAGCAGCGGGATCAGATCCGCATTGCTGAATAAATCGAGCTCGTTCTTTTCGATGATGATCTGCTTGCCGGCAGGCAGCAGGGTGGCGGCGGGCTTCTTCTGGCCGAAGGTATCGACGATGCAGTGGGGCGGCCAGACCTGGAACTCGGCGGCGTTTTCGGTGTGGGCGCAGGTGGTGGAAATCACCGCGATCCCGTGCTTCGCGGCGTAGTTGTTGAGCGCCGCCACGGCCGGAATCACCTGCTCCGCGCCCGTTTTATAGAGCGCTCCGGCGGGGAAGAGGAAATCGATCTGGGTATCGATGTCGAAAAAGGCTTTACCGGACAAGATCGGCATGGGTCCGCTCCGTGAGTTGTTCCAGTTCGTAAGAAATCTCGGTGTGGCGGTCCTTTGCGGGCCACCGCTCCAGACCGGCGCGGGCGCGTTCGCGGATCGCCTCCGCGGAGGGGAGTTCCGTGACCAGGTTGCCGTTGATGATATACGGCTTCAGCAGGGCTTCGGAGCCCGGCGCGCATTCGTCATGCAGCGCCAGGATGTCGTAATCCGGGAAGCGGAACAGCTGCTTGGCGCCGGGGAGCGTTTGCTTCTCCGGACTGCTCTTGGCGGTGGCGCGGGTCTGTCCGTCCTGCTCGATCTCGACCAGTTTGTAGATTGCCCCCATGGACGGGGCATCGCCGGAAACGGCCAGTTCGGTGCCGACTCCAAAGGAATCGATCGGCGCTCCGGCGGCGACCAGATCCGCGATTTTCACTTCATCCAGATCGCCGCTGGCCATGATTTTGGCATGTTGCAGACCGGCGTCGTCCAGGATCCGGCGGACCTGACGCGAAGTCTCCACAAAGTCGCCGCTGTCGAGCCGGACACCCCAGAGCGGTTTGCCTAACTCAGCCACCTTACGGGCGCCTTCCAGAACGTCGTAAGTGTCCAGTAACTGAATGGTCCGGTCCCCGAGTAACTGCTGTAACTGCCGGAAAGCGTCCGTCTCGTTCCCGAAGGCCATGATCCAGGAGTGCGCCGCCGTGCCCATCACGGGGATGCCGTAACGGTAGCCCGCGAGCGTGTTGCTGGTGCCCGCGCAGCCGCCGATGTAGGAAGCGCGCGCGCCGAGGATCCCGGCTTCGGGCGTATGAGCGCGGCGGGTGCCGAACTCCACCACATACCGGCCCTGCGCGGCGTGGACGATGCGGGCCGCCTTCGACGCCACCAGCGTTTCGAAGGTGAGCGCGGAAAGCAGGTAGGTCTCCGGCAACTGCCCTTCAATGAGCGGCGCGCGGATATTCAGCACCGGCTGGCCTTCATAGATCACCGTGCCTTCCGGAACCGCGAAAACGTCGCCGCGGAACCGGAAGTCGGCCAGATAATCCCAGAAACCGGGGGGCGCGTTGCGGAGGTTCGGGAGACTCTTCAGAAACTCGATTTCGTCCGCTTCGAAACGGAGATTGAGTAAGTAGTCGAGGGCCCGGTGGAGTCCGGCGGTGAGCACGAAATCGCGGTTTCGCGGCAGCCGCCGGATGGTGAGTTCGAAGGTTCCGATCTCGTCCTGTTTGCCGGCCGCGAAGTAGCCCGCGGCCATGGTCAGTTCGTAAAGATCGGTCAGGAGGGCATTCAAATTATTTCTTCTTCTCAGCCGCTTTCGGTTGCTGGAAAGGCTTGATGCCTTTGATAGCGCCCTGTAAATCGTTGTAAGTGGCGGCTGACACCACGTATACGGATGCGTCGTCGCCCCGCTGGGCGTCAAAATCCTCGCCGGCCTGATTAAAGGTGACTTTCTCGACCTTGTTCTTGTCGCCCGACGTGACGGCAACCTGCAGAGTCTGTGTCCCCGCCGGTTTGTCGGCGAACTTCGCCGCGCTCAGGTCGCGGAGTTTGTCGATGACGTTCTGGATGCTCGTCGAATCCATCTGGCCGGCGGGACCGGTCCATTTATCCCCGGATTTGGAGTACGACGCGCCGTTGATCTCGACCTTGTTCGGGTCCGTGAAATTGAAGTCGAACAGCTTCTTGTTGCGGAAGCTGTCGACGTCCTTTTCTTTCAGCCCGTCGCCCAGGTCGCCCATGAGCTTATAGGTTCCCTCGACGGCGGTGCTTTTCGCGAGGTACGTTTTATCCTTCGCGATCTGGCGGATCTCGATGGTCTGCGTGCCGGTGTTGTCGGTGACCGAGGCCGAACCGATTTTCGCGGCGGTGGCAAATTCGGTAGCGGGGGCGGTGGGGTCGAGTTTCGCGTCCTTAAGCTTGCGCAGCAGGTCGTCCACCTGGGGAGAATCGGCGCGATAGGGCTTCGGCTTGGTGATCTGCCACTCATTCTGCCCGTTCTTGCCGAACTCGAACGCGGGGCCTTTGGAGGTGACGGAAATCGCGGTCACCTTATCCTGATTGAAGGTCAGCAGGCGTTTGTCACGAAGGTCGTTCACGCCCTTATCGAAGTTACTTTTCACCGAGGAGAGCACGGTAAAGACCTTCGGATTGCTGTCGAGCTTCACGTAAGTGTCGCTGCCGGCGGGCGTGTCGCTGCCGAGCAACAGCTTATTGACCGTGCCGCCCTTCAGCGTGATGTCCACTTCTTCCGGCGGATTGACGAGCCCGAATCCGGCTAAATCGGAAGGTTTCTCGTCGATCAGGCGATCCGCATTCAGACTGGCCAGGCTGGAGACCAGCGACTTCACGGTGTCCTGATCGGCGGCCATCTGTTTGGGCTCGGAAATCACCCAGTTGCCGCCGTCCTTCTTCAGATTAATGGGATCGGAGCCGGGTTTCACCAGGCGCACGCCCTCGATCTGATCTTCGCCGAGAGCGAGGATCTTCGGAGAGGGCGGCGTGGCGGGTTCGGTCTTGGTGGGGTGCTTCTGGAACCAGATGACGAGCCCGCCCAGGACGACCAGGACTCCACAAGCTGCCAGAAGTCCGGTGGGCTTCATCATCGGCGTCTCCACCAGACAGACACGCCGGAGAAAATCACGATGAACGGCAGGAAGATCACGCTGGTGAGGAAGATCACCCGCATGGCGGAGCCGGTCACATTCAGGCGGCGGTCTTCCGGCTCTTTGGGCCGGATGGAAATCAGGTCCTCATCGGACGTCAGCCAGTTCATCACGTTGAGCACCAGATCGCGGTTGGCGACCGGCGCGCTCAGGATGAAGTTGGCCATCCAGTTGGAACTGCCGACCACCACCACGCGGCCGGCGTTGTTGCCGGAGCCGATGTTGGCGGCGGCGCCCAGAGCGAACGGCCCCTTGGCGCCCTTTTCCAGATCGGCCTCATGGATGGGGAGCTTGGGGTTGGTGAGCGCAAAGCTGGAATCGCCGGTGGAGAAGAGTTTCTGCGCGGGCGACTTCGCCGCGAGACTGCGCGAAAGCGGGAAAACGGACGCGTTGTCGCCCATCACGCGGGTGATGGGGTGCGATTCGTAAGAACCCACCACGGGTGACAGCTGGCCGAAGAGCCGACTGGCCGAGCTGAGGTCCAGGATCACGTCGCCGTTGGCGGTGACGCCCCAGCCTTCCACCAGAGAGGCCAGCGCCGGGGTGTCGCCGAGTTTCGAATCCGGCAGGTTCAGCACGGGGTCGAAGTTGACGACCAGCCGGCCGCCGCCCTGCACGAAAGTCTTCAGGGCATCGACAGCGGGCTGCAGATAATCCCGCTTGGGGCCGCCGACCACGACGATATTGCAGTCCTTCGGCACTTCCGGCTTCTGGATCAGCGAGATGGTCTGCGTCTTGTAATTATTCTTTTCGAGAGCGTCTTTCAGCGTGGAGTAGCCTTCGCGGCTGGTATCCGACAACTGGTGCTCGCCCGAGCCTTCGACGAAACAGGCCTCGCGCGTGCCGTTCTTCAGCACGCGGATCAGGGCCCCGGTGAGTTCTTCTTCGGTCAGGCCCTTGGCGGTCTCTTTCTTGACGCCGTTGTCAAGAATGATGTCGCCGAAGTTGTGCATGCCTTCCACGCGGGCGACATCGGGCTTCTTATCGGGATCGACGTAGACGACGTTCCACTTCGAGGACAGATTCTTGTAGCGGTCCAGCATGTCGCGGGCGCGATCGTAAGAATCGGCCTTATCGAAGTAGTAAACATTTACCTGTTTACTGAGGTTGCCGACCACTTTCTTCGTCTGATCGGACAGGGTGAAGCGCTTATTGGCCGTGACGTCGACGCTCTTATTATGGTCTTTCGCCAGCCAGTTGGCCGCGAAGATCACCGCGAGAATCACCAGCACATAGACCGTGGCGTAGGCGCCGTATTTGGTCTGCCGTGTTTTCATCCATTCAGCCGCCATTATGCCCTCCACCGCAACGATTCCAGCGACCGGGCAGTCAGGAAGAGACCGAGGAAGATCGCGGAGCAATAAAAGACGACATCTTTCGTATCGATGATGCCTTTGGAAAACGGTTCGTAGTGCGTCAGGATGGAGCAGTAGGCGATTGCCTGCGCCCAGCCCGCTTCGTTATAGGAACTGACCCAGCTCAGAACCCAGAGCAGCAGGCAAACCGAGAAGGTGGCCGCGCCGGCGATGATCTGGTTTTTGGTCAACGACGAGATGAACGTGCCGATGGCGAGCACGGTACCGCCCTGGAGCAGCAGGCCCAGGAAGCCCGTCAGCACCGGACGCCAGTCGGGCGAACCGTAAGCGAACAGCAGCGCCACATTAGCGACGGCCATGAGGAGCATGCAGAGGTACATCACCAGCGCTCCCAGCCATTTGCCCAGCACGATTTCCCAATCGTGGATGGGCGAGGTGAGCAGCAGTTCGATGGTGCCGGTGCGCTTTTCCTCCGCGAAAAGCCGCATGGAGATGAGCGGAATCAGAAAGAGACCGACGACGCTGGCATTGCCGAGCAGCGGGGCTACGACGTATTCATTGACGCTCATGGCTCCGCCGCCTCCGCCCATTTGCTGGCGCAGGCCGGCCATCACGAAATACGCGGTGGCGCTGTAGAAAAAGTAGCCGAAGATCAGGCCGAACAGGCCCATCAGCAGGTAGGCTACCGGGGAAACGAAATACGATCGGATTTCTTTGGAGCAGATGGTGAGGATGTTTCTCATTGGGTGACGGGTGCTCCTTCTTTAACGGCTTCCGTGTCCTTCTTTTCCGAGCGGGTGAGATCGAGGAAGATTTCTTCGAGCGACTCGCCCAGCGGCTTCAGTTCAGTGAGATTCCAGCCTGCGTTGACAATCGCGCGGGCCAGTTCGGGACGAATGAAGGCGTGTTCGAGGCCTTCGATCTCAAAGCCGACGGCGCCTTCCCTGGCATCGCGCGAAACCACTCGCGCCACGCCCGGAACCTGTTCGAGACACTGGCGAACGTCGGCGGCCAAAGCGCCGGCGACTTCCACGCCCACGCTTTCGGTGGAGCGTCCGCGTTTGTGCAGCGCGGCAACGGAATCCACGGCGACGATTTCACCATTGTTGATGATGATGACGTTGCTGCAGGACTGCTCGACTTCCGAAAGAATATGGGTGCTGAGGATGATGGTGTGGTCGCCGGAGAGGCTGGCGATGAGTTCGCGGACGTGGAGTTGCTGCTCGGGATCGAGGCCCGACGTCGGCTCATCCAGAATCAGGACCGGCGGATTGTGGATGATCGCCTGCGCGATGCCGACGCGCTGCCGGTAGCCCTTGGAGAGCTTGCCGATGATCTTGTTCTTCACGTCGCCGATCGCGGTGCGCTCGCAGACTTCATCCACGCGTTTGGCGATTTCGCCGTTCGGAATGCCTTTGAGCTTCGCCACGAACGTCAGGTATTCGGAGATTCCCATCTCCGGGTAAACGGGAGGGGTCTCCGGCAAATAACCAATGTTCTTCTTGACATCGTGGGGTTGTTCGAGCACGTCGAAACCGGCCACGGTCGCCTTGCCCGCGGTGGGCGGGAGGAAGCAGGTGAGGACGCGCATGGTGGTGGTCTTCCCGGCGCCGTTCTTGCCGAGAAAACCCACAATCTCGCCCTTGCCTACTTCGAAGGAAATGTTCTTGACCGCGACATGACGCGCGTATCGCTTGGTCAGACCTTCGACTTTAATCATAGTTATAAGTTTTGACGGACCTGGTGCTGTCGCTGTTACGTCCGGCCCTGGTTTGGGCGATTGCAGCCGCGGCTTCGCGAACCGGGGCACGCAGCGGATCCCAACGCACAGCGAAACTATGATACCAGGACGGCGCGTTTTTGTGGAGACCCGCCCGCCCGCGGCGCCGTCGGCTGCCGGTTCCGGGGTGGCGGGATTGACAGTGCCCCGACGGCCCGGAATCAACAGCAACAATGCGGCTACCGTGATGTATCCTGACGGGGTGCAGACTGGCGACACTCTCGGCCCGTACCAGATTCTGGGCCTGCTGGGAGCGGGCGGCATGGGCGCGGTTTATCGGGCGCGCGACACCAGGCTGGAACGCGACGTCGCCCTGAAAGTGATTCTGCCGGGCTCGAACAGCGATCCTCTCAGCCGGCGCCGCCTGCTGAATGAAGCAAAAGCGGCCTCCGCCCTGAATCATCCTCATGTGGTGACGGTTTATGAGGCGGCGTCCGCGGGCGACACCGATTACATCGCGATGGAATACATTGCGGGTGAGACTCTGGCGCACCGGATCGCGCGGGGACCGGTTCCGCTGGCCGAAGCGCTGAATCTCTGTCTGCAGGTTGGCGAGGGTCTGGTAGCCGCGCACGGGGCGGGTTTCCTCCACCGGGATCTGAAACCGGCCAACATCATGATCACCCCGGACGGGCGTGCCAAGATCCTGGATTTCGGTCTGGCCAGACGGATCATCTCCGCCCCGGTTGTCGCGATGGAGACGGTTTCCATCGGGCTGACCATGCCTGGCGTGGTGATGGGAACGCTCGCCTACATGTCTCCGGAGCAGGCGCGCGGAGAGGAACCAGGTCCCGCTTCCGATGTCTTCTCCTGGGGCGCGGTGCTGTACGAAACGCTCTGCGGAGACAGGCCCTTCGGCGGAAAAACCGAACTGGACTTGTATCACCAGGTCTGTTACAAGGAACCGGTGCCTCCGGCGGAACGACGCCGGGATGTTCCGGCGGCAGTCAGCGCTCTGACCATGCGGGCGCTGGCCAAGGAACCCGCTGACCGGTTTCCCAACATGTCGAGCGCCATTGCGGAACTGCGGGCTCTTGCGGCGGGCGATACCGGGAAGATACCGGCGCGGGGTGAGAGAACCGCCCGCGGACGTCTTTGGCCGGCGCTTGCCGCGGTGGCAGCCTGTGGCATTTTGGCTGCGGGACTCTGGCTGTGGCTTCGGCCGAAACCCTTCGACTCGGTGGCGATTCTTCCGTTCGTCAACGCCACGGGAGATCCCTCGCTCGACTACGTCGTGGAGGGGCTTTCCGACGGGTTGCGACGCGATCTGACGCGCTTAAACGGACTCTCGGTAACGTCGGCGGACGCGGTCCGGGGATACCGGCAGCCGGACCTTTCCGCGCTCGACGCCGCGGGACAGTTGCGGGTCAGCGCCGTGATGGGCGGAAAGCTGACGGTATCGGGAGCCGACCTGCAACTCAGCGTGACGCTCACCGGAGCGGCGCGGGGCGACTCGGTCTGGACACAGTCCTATGACGTGCCGCGAACCGATATTGTCCGCCTGTCGGACCGGCTTTGGATCGATTCGGCCGATCAGTTGGGACGCAAACTGGGCGCGAGCCGAAACCGTCACACACCCGCCCCGCAGGCTTACGATCTGTATCTGAAAGGGCGCGCCGCCCTGTCTCAGAGGGATCCGGCGGAACTGCGACGCGCAATCAGCCTTTTCGAGGAGGCCACCCGTGAGGACCCGGACTTTGGCCCGGCTTTCGCCTCGCTCGCGGCGACATACTTTGCGATCGCCAATTTCGGAGAACAACCGCCGGTCCTGCTGATGCCGCGAGCACGGGATGCGGCAAAGCATGCCATCGATCTGGACCCTACTCTGGCGGAGGCGTATCTGTCCTACGCCATGATCCTGTCGGTCAGCAATTTCGACTGGGCAGCCGCCGAAAAGGCGTTTCGGAGAGCGATCGATCTGAATCCGCGCTCGGCGCAGGCCCATGCATCGTTCGCCACGCTCGGCCTCGTGCCGACCAAGCGTTTCGACGAGGCTCTGATCGAAGTCCAGCGGGCGGTGGAACTGGAACCGAATTCCCCGGTGCTTCGAATCCAGCAGGCCACGGTTATGTACATGGCGAGGCATTTTGCCGAATCCGTTCGAGTGTTGCGGCAGGTCGTCAATCCGGGGCTGCAGGGGCCGGTAAGATCCACCGAAGCTTACGCCCTGGTAGCGGAAGGGAAACCGGACGACGCCGTCGCCCTGCTCTCCTCCTCCGGGGTGCAAGAGGGCAAAATGTCAACGGAACTCGCGCTGGGTTTTGCCTATGCGGCTGCGGGAAGGCGCGCGGAAGCGGCAAAAATCGCCCGTGCAGCCGAAGTGAGATACGGGCAGGCGTATTCGTCGCCCTGCAGTCTTGCAGTGATTTATGTGCGCACCGGCGAGTTCGACCGGGCGATACACTGGCTCGAAGAGTGCCGTACCCAGGGTGACTTTAGTCTTGTGGTCCTGGGCGTTGACGCTGCATGGGACCCGCTAAGAACCGACCCGCGGCTGCGCAGTATCATGAAAAGCATGGGATTAACCTGATTGACTCTGGCCTTTCGGGAAATTCAATCCTCAAGCATAAAGGATAAAAGTATGAGCCTTCTCAACGATGAACAGATTCTGGCCCGACTCGGGCTGGACGAAGCCGGGGCCAAAGACTATATCGCCAAAGCCCAGGCATTTCTCGCCAGCCTTTCACCGGCGCAGTTAGCGGCCGCCAAGCGCACTTCGCCTACCTGGGAAAAGGCGGCGGAGACCTTTGGCGGAGACGCGACCGCGGCGGACCTCCAGGAGTTCGTTTCCCGGCGCGGAGCTGCACCCGCTCACGCCGTGGCGTTTGAATTCATGTTCGGTGTGCCCCCGGGAAAAACTGAAAATCAGGGTTGAGCCGCTGCTCCAAACCCGCTTCAAGACGGCTGGACTAACTCGAACCGTGCCGCCCGACGAGACTGTCCGGCGCCACGGCGAACTGGGCCGCCGTCTCGGAATTACCCGGATTGCCGATGTCACCGGCCTCGATCGGATCGGAATTCCGACATTCAGTGCGATTGTTCCGGATTCGGGCGATTATCTTTCCGTTTACATGGGAAAAGGCTCGCGCCGCGCGGACGCAAGGGCCGGGGCGCTCATGGAAGCGATCGAGCGGCAATCGGCCCTGAAAGCACGGCCGCAGTTGCTGCGCGGCTCCGTCTCCGAACTGCGATCCCGGACCGCTTTGATAGACCCCGCGACGCTCGTTACAGCGCTGCGGGAGGACTACTCGGAGAGCCGCGTCTATGACTGGGTCGCTGGATACGATCTGCTGAACGATTGCGAGACCCTGGTTCCCGCCGCGTGCGCCGGTTACATGTGGAATCATCTGCGGGAACCCGGGCCGGTGCGAAGAACGACCACGCATGGGCTCTCGGCGGGAAATTGCCTCGAAGAAACGGTGTCGCAGGCTTTGTGCGAATGGGTGGAGCGCGATGCCTGGACCATCGCCGAAGTGCTATGCCACTGGCGTCCGCGCGCGATTCTGGAAACCATGACGGGGCTGGATCCCGGGAGTGCGTCCGAGGATGACAGGGAGCGGTTTCCGTGCCTTTCGCTGGAGGGAATCGGTGAGCCGGTCGACGGACTGCTGGCGCGATTCCGGCGTGCGGGGCTGGAGCCGGTGGTGCGGGATCTGACCGTCGACCTTGGCATTCCCGTGGTGGTGGCATCGGTTGCCGAAGACGCGGCGCCGGGTTTCCCGCAGGTGCACATGGGAATCGGGGCTCATCCGGATTTGCGCGTGGCGGCATCCCGCGCGCTCACTGAAGCGGCCCAGTCCCGCTGCGGCGATATTCAGGCCATGCGGGAAGATATTGAACAACATGATTCGGCGGCGCACCACGTCGGCGGGCATACCCGGCGCACGGCCTTCATCGACCGCAGGCGCTGGGTGCTGAGCCGGTCCACGCGCGAACGCGACTGGCGTGACGTGCCGGAGCAACGGAACGCCGATATCCTGGACGATATCCGGTTATTGCTCGCGCGACTGCGCCGCGCCGGCATCCGGCAGGCGGTGATGGTGGATCTTTCGCCGCCCCATTCGTCCGCCGTGGTGCTGCGGATGATGGTTCCGGGCCTGGAGATGTGGATCGTGGACCGAGGGCGTTTGGGGGAGCGCGCGGCGTCTCACTGGCGGGCGGCCGGATCGCGCGCTGCGCATGCCTGAAGCACCGATCATATTCCTGGGCCCGAGTCTGCCGCTGGAGACGGCGCGCGCCATTCTGCCCGGCGCAGATTTCCGGCCGCCGATCCGGCGTGGGGATTTACTTGGAATTTCACCCGATTCCACGAGCTCCGTAGGAATAATCGACGGCGTATTTTTTCAGGGCCTGGCGATCTCGCCCAAAGAGATTCTGCCGCTGCTGCGAAAGGGTGTGCGCGTCCGGGGCGCCTCCAGCATGGGGGCTCTGCGCGCGGTGGAACTGATGGGACACGGGATGACCGGCGTGGGGCGAATCTTCGAACGCTTCCGCAGCGGCAGGCTGATCGCGGATGACGAAGTGGCTCTGACGTTCGATCCCGAAACTCTCCGGCCGGTGTCGGAGCCGCTGGTGAATATCCGGTTCGCGCTCAGCGCAGCGCGGGCGGCGGGGCTGATTTCGCTGGCGGAACTGATCGGACTCACGCGGGCGATGAAAGGCATCTACTTTCCGGACCGCACGCGGGAGCGGTTCTTTGTGGAAGCCCGGCGGCTGCTGGGGTCAGAGCGGGCGGCCCAATTGCAAGCCTGGTGGCTTCATTCCTCGCCGGACGTCAAAGGCGAAGACGCGACGATGCTGCTTCGGATGATGGCGGGCGGCGCATGACGGGATCATCGACGGATTACGCGGCGCTTCGCGGCTGCACGTCGCGTTCGATCTTCGCCCGAGACGCATTCCCCGCGGTGCGGAGATCGAAATCGCGCTGCAGATTCATCCAGAATTCGCTTGATGTCGAAAAATAGCGCCCGAGACGAAGCGCGGTATCGGCTGTAATCGCTCGGGTTTCGTGCACGATCGCGCCGATGCGGGTCGCCGGAACGCGGAGAGCGAGTGCAAGAGCGTTGACACTGATCCCGGACGGACGCATGAACTCCTCGAGCAGAATCTCGCCGGGATGGATGGGAGCGGTAAGCGATTTTATGGACATCTTTTCACCTCAGTGATAATCGACAATTTCAACATTGCTTGCGTTCCCGTCGGACCAGACGAAACACAGTCTGTACCGGTCGTTGACCCGGATCGCGTGCTGGCCTTCCCGATCACCACTCAGAGCTTCCAGTGAGTTCCCCGGTCCGGCCAGATCGCTTAACACGTGAGCGGCATGCAACATCACCAGCTTTCGAAACGCCACATGCTGAAGGGATTCGAATCTGCGGCTGCGATTCGAATTGAAAATCTTCCCGGTTTCGGCGCAGCGGAAAGATACAATCACACCTGTATTGTGACACGCACCACGTTCCACGTGACGCGTGTGACGCTTGTCCGCATTGCGCAAAGGCTTGCAAACAACTCTGAAAACCGCGACGATGACCTCGACAGAAACGAATATGCTGCGACGGCTGGAAGCCGGATTCCGCTGGCTGCGGAGTGGACACGGTCGCACAGGGGCCGTGAACGCATGCGCAGAACTTGACGGAGCGGCCACTGGAGTTCTACACTTCAACAACGCGAAGCTTTGCAGGTTCGCGCGCTTCCCCGCCCTGTTGTGCGATTCCTTTCATCCTTCTTCCTGGAGCCGTCATGTTATTCCGCAATTTTCTCGAACTGGCGCTGCGGAATAAATTTTCGCTGGAGAAAGACGGTCGATATCTGCAGTTCCGCTCGGAGCGCTTCAACATCTTCAACCATCCAGATTTCGACAATCCCAATGTAACGGAGACGAGTTCCACCTTCGGAAAGATCACGTCGGCGGGCCTGCAGGATACACTCACGAGTTCGCGTCAGATACAGTTTGCTCTCAGGCTGGTTTTTTAATTCATGAAGATAACTATTGCTGTTCTTCTGGCCGCCTCAGTGGCAGCCCTGGCGGCTCCGGCGCCGTTCAATGTGGTGGAAGCGGGCATTCCGGAAATGCGCGCGGCGCTCGAAGCAAAGCGCCTGACGTCCCGCGAACTGGTGACGCTTTATCTGGCGCGCATCGGCATGTATGAGGACAAGCTGCACTGCATCATCACGGTGAATCCGAATGCGCTGAAAGAGGCGGACGAGCGCGATCGCGAACGGGCGCAGGGCCGGGTGCGCGGGCCGCTGCACGGGATTCCCATCGCCCTGAAAGATAACGTACTCACGCACGACATCGTGACCACCGGCGGGGCGCTGGCGTTCGAGGGTTACATGCCGCCTTACGACGCCACGCTGGTGAAAAATCTGCGGGACGCCGGCGCAATCATTATCGCGAAGACGGGCCTTTCCGAACTGGCCAACTGGGTGGCCGGCGCGCCCACGCCAATGCCCGGAAATTACAACGCCGTGCGCGGTTTCGGATTCAATCCGTACGATCCGCGCAAAGACCCGCGGGAAGGTTCGAACGACGGCCGTCCGGTGCTGCAGACCGGCGGGTCGAGTTCCGGTGTCGGCACGGCCGCCAATTTCTGGGCCGGAAATGTGGGGAGCGAAACGTCGGGGTCCATCCTGAGTCCGTCGAATCAGACCATGCTCGCGGCGGTGAAGCCGACGGTGGGCCGGATCAGCCGCTACGGAGTCATCCCGATTACGGCCGATCAGGATACGGCGGGTCCCATGGCGAAGACGGTGACGGACGCCGCAATCCTGCTGGGCGCGCTGGAGAGCCCGGCGCCCGATCCCAACGATGCGGCCACCAAACTGTGCACACCGCCGCCAGGCCGGGATTACACGAAGTTTCTGAAGGCGGACGGACTGAAAGGCGCGCGCATCGGGATCCCGCGGGCGATGTTCTATGAGCGCGCGAAGCTGCCCCAGCGGATGGGCGGGCCGGAGCCGGGCGCGGGCGGCGGACGCGGTGGGCGTGGCGGCGGGGGTGATCCGCTGACGCCGGAACAGGCCGCCGCGATGACGGAGGCGATCGAAATTCTGAAGGCCCAGGGCGCAATTATCGTCGATTCCGTGGAAATTCCGAGTATTGCGACGCAGGATCCGGATAAGAATTTCGCCCTTTGGGGGCAATGTTCCGGGCTCAACAATGTCAAGGGTAAGGATGCGAACTGTTCGGTGGTTCTGAAGTACGGAATGAAGCGCGATTTCAATGCG
>Ga0118677_10010755_pt1 | contig 13910 bp, 10 predicted proteins | sample AliMusrvi5mmetaG_FD_86154 | JGI IMG/M metagenome (GOLD analysis project Ga0118677, IMG submission 86154) | reverse complement strand
CGTCACCCTTGGTGATGCCATAACGGCTTTGGTCGTCGGGGGAAACGGGTAGGACTCCGACGAGGTGCTTTTCGCGGTTGGGGCTGGCGGCGGCGGCGACCGCCCATTCGGCGCCGGTGGACCAACCGGTGAACCAGACCGGACAATCATCGGCGAGTTTCGCGCGTTTCCGCACGGCGGCGACGGCGGCGTTGAACCCTTCGACGAGCTGGGCTTGGTTGAACTTCCGGGTGTCGGCGAATTTCCGGCAGTCCCAGCCACCGACGGCATAACCGGCGGCGACGGCATGTTGGGCGAGGGGCTCCTCCCATTGGCCGGTCCATTGTTTGGAGATTTTGTCCCAGTAGCGGCCCCAGCCGCCGTCGCCGCTGGCGATGATCAGGATGCCCTTGGGGGATTTCGCGTCGTAATAGGTGGTTTGGAAGGCCCCGGTCGATAGCTGGAGCGGCAGGACCTCGATGTCCTTGTTGGAAAACTCACGCGGTGCCATCATGTGATAGATGAACCAGCCGATGGGAATCAGCAGCAGGATCTGGATGACAAGCAACAGGCGGCGGAGCAGGATCCTGGGTTTGAACGTCATGGCGGGGTGGTGGGGAGTGCTGGCGCGACGGTCGGCTTGCGGGCACGGAGTGAAGGCTTGCCGATCAGCGAGGTGATGTCGAGAATCACGGCGGGCAAATCCCACGCTTTCTGGATTGCCAGATACCGGGGTTGCCAAACCGGTTGGAATTTTTCTTTCCAGGCGCGCAGGCCGTTGAAGTTATAGAACGCCTCGCCGCGGTCATAGATCAAGCCGCCGATGCGGTTCCAGAGCGGTGCGAACTGGCGGGCGGCCAACCCGGACAAGGGAGCCATGCCGAGGTCGAACCATTTGTATCCTTGTTGCTTGCCCCACAACATGAGTTGCACGAACAGGCAGTCCATCACGCCGTTGGGCGCGTCGGGCAGATGCCGCATCAGGTCGGTGGATAGTTCGTCCTTGCCGTTGCCCGGCCAGATGTTGCCGAAGGCGGCCGCCCTGCCGTTCACCCGCAGGACCGCCACCGGCAGGCGGCACAGATAGTCGTCGTCGAAGCGGCCCAGCGAGAATCCTTTCTCGCGGGCATTGTGGTGGGTCAGCCAGGCGTCCGAGATCGCGCGCAGTTCGGCGATGCGCGACGCGACTTCCGCCGGTTGCCAGATTTCGAACTGCCAGTTCTCGCGCTCCAGGCGGTTGGTCACCTTGCGGAATTTCTTCAGTTCGGGCGTTGCCAGATCGAAGGTGTCGAGCCGGACCATCGCTTCCTCGCCGAGTTTGAACACGCGCATTCCCATTTCCACACAGGTCGGGATCATCGCCGCAGGCACCTGATAGAACGCGACCCGCATCCCTTCGTCCTGCGCCTGTTCGGCAAAACGCCAATAAAGGCCCTCGAATTTCTCCTCGTCACCCACCGGGTCGGCCAGTGCGACCCGCGTCCGCCCCTGATCGCCGTACATCAGGAACGCGCTCTGGTCGAAATTGAAGAGAAAACGTTTGTCACCCACCAGGGCCAGCGCGCTGCTGCAGCGGAAATTGGCGGCCACCATGGCGGCGATTTTGTCGAAATCCGGCAACGGAGTGTGGGCACGCGGGGGAGCGGGCCGCAACCATTGCATGAGCGCCACGAACAACAGGATCAACGCGCTGCCCGCAATACCCCGTAACAACCGCGAGGCGTCGTTCTCAAAGGAATACTGCCACCACAAATCGGTTTCGTAGCCCACATGTTTCTGGGCGTAAAATCCGAACCAGAAGGTCAGTCCCACGATGGATAGAATCAATCCCCACCACTGGACCGTGAAACGGCGGGTCCAGATCCCGGCATGCCGGTGGAATTTCGCCCGGAACGGCAGCAAGGCACCCAGAAACACTCCCAGGATCAGTGCCTCTTCCCAATCAAAACCCTTGACCAACGAAAACACGGCCCCACCCGTGGCCATCAGCACCGCGATCCACCACGCGGCGTGAACCCGCCGCAACAGCCCGCTGGCCACCACGATCATGACCGTCCCGGCGATGCTTGATAGAAAATGCGAGGCCTCCACAAAGGGCAGCGGAATGAAATCTTCCAATAAAACACGGCGGCTCGCATCGATCGGCGTGTTGGCGGAAAGCATGAGGACGAAACCGCCTGCCAGCGCGCTCATGCCGGCCAGGCGCGGAGCGATGGCGGACCATGCCCTGGCGGTGCCATCGACGGTGATTTTCGCCCAGTGGCGTTTGCTCCAGATTTCGCGGGCGGCCACGGCGGCCACCGCGATCACGAACGGGATCAGATAATAGGTGAGCCGGTAGGCGAGCAGGGCACCGGCCAGCATTTGAGGCGGCATCATGCCCGCCGCCAATTTGCTGATGGAAAGCTCCATCACCCCGACCCCGCCGGGAACATGACTGGCTGCCCCAAGCGCCTGACCCACCGCGGTCACCGCCAGAAAGCCGGTGGTGGGAATGGCCTCCGGCAGGAAAGCCCGCAACGCCAAACCCGCGAACAACCAGTCCAACGCGGAAACCGCCATGGTTACCCCAAGCAAGCGCAAGGGCGGCAAATACGGGATCTTCTTGCCGCGGAATCCGGTCACCGAGAGCACCACCAGCGCACCGCAGGAAACCAGCAGCAAGACCCCGACACCGCGGCCTGTCGCGGGCGTCAACCATGGCAGTTCCGGCGGTGCGCAGACCAGCAGGATGCCCGCCAGCAACGCGTGGCCCAACCAGCCCGCGATCAGCAGGTAGCCGGTGAGCTTGGCGATCTCCGTCCCCTCGAGCCCGTATTGGCCGTAAAAACGCAGGCGGATCGAGCCCCCTCCCAGGATCGTTCCCCCGCCGTTCATGCTGAAAGATCCGGCGATCAGCGCCGTCCCCAACACCTTGCCCAAGGGCAAGTCCCGCCGCAACCAGCGCAACGCCACCAAATCCAACGACGCGTTGCACAGCAGGCTCATGGCGGTCAGAAGAAGCGCCAGCCCCACATGCCACAGCCCGATGCGCCGCAATTCCTCCGCCAGATAGGAAAAATGGAAACCGCCCCACTCGTGTTGCAGGGCCCTCACGGCTACCACCAGCACCGCCAGCCAGGCAAACGGCAACACGGCCGCAAGCAACCGTTTGATGTTATCGAGTCGCTTCGAACGAACCATTTCCTGAGGCAATTCACGTGGCAAGGTCAAGGGACCGGATACTAAGCTTTTCCTCATGGTCTTTCAACTGGAAACGGCCACGGGCGGTGGTTTATTCAACTTCAATCCAGTAAAACGCCTTGAGCGGCGGCGGATTCGGATCCTCGTAGGTCATCGGACCATTCACGCCCTGCAAGTCGCATGCGAGAAAATCCACGTTGAGCATGCCGAGTTCCTGGGTGCGGACGACCCGATAGGTTCTGCCCGCCACGCCATTCCATGTGATGCGGGCCGGGGCACCGGGCAATCTGGGTGCGAGGGTTGCTGCAAAGCGCGACTGCGCAACCTTGGGATCCGTGCCGGCGGCAAGTTCCGCGGCGTCGTCCTGGCCGTCGCCGTCGGTATCCCGCAACAGCGGGTTGGTGCCGTAGAGGTGAACCTCCTCGCCATCGGTTAGGCCGTCGCCGTCGCTGTCGAAATCGAACGGGTCGGTGCCCGCCGCCAATTCTTCCGCATTGGTCAGGCCGTCCTGATCGACGTCATCGGACTCCAGGATGCGGATTTCGGAAAACGCGACGGTGCTGTTAGGCGCGCCGCGGCTGACGAGCTTGAGAGTGAGCGTGCCGGTCTGGCCGCCGAGGCCGGTGAGATCGACCTCGTGCAGGAGCGGCGCGTCGTAGGCCAACGCGGTCTCGGGGATGATCGCCAGCGCGTCGCCATCGTTCCAATGCACGCTCACGAAATCGCCGTCGCCCGGCGTGGTCACTTGCAGTTGGAATTGCAGGGTGGTCGCGCCGATGGGCAATGTCAGGTTCTTATGGATCCCGGCGTTGGCGGCTTCAGTCACCTGATAGACGGAACCGTTTTGCAGCACGTCGCCGAAGGTCGAGAAATCATCCATTGGCGGCACATAGGGTAGCGCGGGTTGCGGACCATTGCCTTGCGGAACCGGCATGGCCTGAGAAGCCTGGGTGAAATCCGCGTCGCTCACTAACAAGGATTGGTTGAAGCCGTCCCCCAGTACCTCGCCGGACCAGCGCGAGTTTGCCAGTTCATAATCGGTGATGGTGGCGAGGAAGTATTCGTGGGACGCCGCGTGCTGCTCGAAAAGCCCGTCCACGCGCGGATCGATCACAGTGCGGTAATAGCGTGTGCCGGGTTGGATGATGGGAACCCACGTCACTTGGCCGGGAATCAGGTTCTGCAAAGCCCCGTCTAACACATATGACCAGAGCGGGCGCACATAAATGAAACGGTCCACCTTGCTGCCGGTGGCGGCAGTCGCCAGATTCCAAAGATCCGCCTCCGCCTCGGACGACGGATTTCCGCCAAGAAAGCTGGAAATATAACGTTCCGTCCGCCAGCCTGATTGGATGTGCTGGTGATACGGCAGCGGCGTGTCCAGCATCGTCGCCTGGATCCTGGTATAACCACGCTGCTGGAGAATGCGGGCCGTCTCGCCGACCACGAAGCCTCCGGCGCTGTGGCCTATCAGATGTATTTTGGCGGTTTTGTCCACGGTGCCGAGCTGGCGTTGCCGCTCGATCCAATCCGCCACCACGACGCCTTGGGCGTTGCCGTTGGGGCGGATTTTTTCGACATCTTCGAAATTGAGTTGCTGGCCGTTATTCCCCGGGTCCGCCATTTCATGCCAATCGTAGATCGCGATGTTCGGCATGGCCCCAGAAAGTCTGATAGATATGGCGTCGCACATCTCTTTCAGCCATGGGTCGGTACCCGTGTCGTTCAGACCGTGGGTGATAACCACCAACCCGTTTGCCTTGCGGGCGGCTAGCGGGGCGGTTGGCACACCGCTCGAATCGAGGAACGAGCCGGCCACCGCGTCCTGCGCCTTGCCCCGTGGGGGCTCGCCGGTCACGGGCGTTTTATCGAGCGTCACGAAAAAATAACAGGACGCGGTTTGCGGTGGGCCACCCGGCTGCGGCCACACGGCCCGCACGCCGATTCTAACGGTCTGGCCGGCATTGTAGCCATGCACGGCCTGCGTGCCAGTGGCATCATCGAATGCCCCGTCCTGATTCAAATCCCATGACACGTTCTGGGGCAGTGCGGCCCCCTCCGGCCCGGTGCTGGTCGCATTGCAGGTAAGCGTGTAGTTATTCAGCCATGACGGTCCCGCCGCCGAATACGTTGCCGCCACCTTGTAGTCGGGAGTTGCTGGCAGAATCGTCACCTCTACCGGCGCGGCCTCGCGGCGGCCTGAGGGAAACGTGAACGCCGCCGCCACCCGGATCACTGTCGGCTCCGTGACATCGCCGCCTACCAGTTTGTTACCCTCGAAGCGGGTGCCCGCAGGCGCGTCGCCGACGATGAACCACACGGCGCTGGTCGAGACATCGATCAACGATCCGCCCGAACCCGCGAAACTCGCCATGACTGGAAACGCATACGGCTGCCCCGCGACCACGCTGCCCGGCGCATGGATGGTGTCGATCACCAGCGCGTCGAGATTGCCCGCCTGGGTGCCCAGCGCGAACACCGAGGACGCGGAACTGGCGGAGTTGCCAAGCTCCCGCGCGTCCATCACAAAAACACCGGATTGCACCTCGGTCGTCCCGGTGGAGTCACGGACATCGAAAGCGAAGACATCCGAAACCGCCTCCGTCGTGTCGGCCTGAACACGGGCCGCGAGCAAAGTGACAATAGCAAGGAGGATTGTTTTCAAGGCGGAGTGTCCCTTCCCGGTTGGTCGCCGTAGGCAGTCGCGTCTTCGCGGACGGCGGCACGCCGTTTGGGTTCGGGAATAAACACCACCCCGCGGGCCGCGGCGGCGGTCTGCCGTTCCCGAATCATCGCGAAGAGTCGCTTCGGATCATACCCGGCCTCTGCGGCCATCTTGTCGCGGGTGCGCCGAATCTCGTCGAGGATGTAATTGGTTTTCATGATTGACAGTTTACAACAGATCATAAGGCGTGCAAATCACCGGCCATTCGTAGCCGAGCCGGGTGCAAACCGCTTCAATACGCCGCTCAATGGCGACGTTGTGGATGTGGCTGCAGTTCCACGTCAGCAGAATGTCCATTCCGTGAACCACCGCGATGGCAATGTGTGTGGCATCGGCGCTCGCCTTGGGGGGAATCAGACCCGTGGCCAGGATGCGTCCCGCCAATTCCGTCGCCTCGTCATCGAACGCCAGCATGGGCATGCCGCGGATCGCTTCGATGCGCTGTACCGCCATCACTGGATCGCCATCACCGATTTCATCCTCGACAACCTCGGACACATAACAGCGGGCCGTCAGCCGCCCGTGACGCCACCATTGTTTGGTCGCTTCCTGCTGCCCGCGCAGGATCACATCCCGGCTGGCCCGCGCCACCAGATAACTCGGAATGGTCGATTCAAGGTAAATGCGGGGTGGGGTCATTGGATGGTTGCCACTGTGAAGTTCATTGGGCTTGAAATGGAGCTAGCACGCGGGGTGCCCGGGGCGGGCGTTCTCCCGTGGCGGCGGATCGCATCCGCCAGGCCGTTTATTGTTTGGCCTGGCGGTTGGAAACCGCCGCCACGCTTCGTCCCGCCGCCCCGTGCGTGCCCTCTTATCTTGTCTTGTGTCTTGTGTCTTCAAGTCTTCTGTCTGTTGATGACACCTACCTGCGGACGGAGCGGAAACCATGGATGGTGGCCGTATCCCCCCCCCCGCCGAAGCCGCGGTAGGCGACGCGGCAGTGGTCAGCGGCGTTCAGCCAGTCGCCACCGCGTTGCACGCGGATCGAACCGGACACCGGTCCGTTAGAGTTAGTTAGACTTTCAGGCGTGCCGTAGTAGGAAGAGGAATACCAATCCCAGCACCATTCCCAGACATTGCCCGCCATGTCATAGAGTCCGTAGGCGTTGGCCGGATAGGAGCCAACCGGACTGGTATAGGGTGTGCTGCCCGTGTCCCATGGATTTCCAGAATCGTAGTAATTCGCATTGGCAGTGGTAATGCTGTTTCCCCATGGATACCTCAGTCCGGTAGCGCCGCCGCGAGAGGCCTTTTCCCACTCCGCCTCGGTCGGCAGGCGGTAGCCGCTCGCACTCCATTTCACCAGCGTGTTGTCGATGTTGGCGCTGCCGCTCTTGAAGATGACCGTCTGCGCGGCGTCGGTGTAATAACATGGTGTGAGACCCTCCTTCTGGCTGCGGGCGTTGCACCATTTCACCGCGTCATACCAAGTGATGTATTGTGCCGGATGGCCGACGTCCTTGAAGGTCCCGCCGCTGATCGAATAACCGTTCGCGTTGCCCCAGGTCTGAACCTGTTGCCAGAGTTCCTTGGTCACCTCATACTTATCCATGAAAAAGCCATCCACATGCACGTTGTGGACCGGCATGGCATCGGTCATGCCGTCCAGATTGTCGCCCATCTGGAACGGCCCGGCGGGGATGTAGGCCATGCCGGGAGGAGCGGGCGGGGTGGTGCCGTCGTAGGCCGTGACCCGCACACGGCATTGGGGCACCCAGTTGCCGCTCCAATCCGCCCCGGCGTTCCAGGTGATCTTGCGGTTGGTTCCCGGCGCGATGTTGGCGCCGACGTGGCCGCTGAGCGAAACGCACGGAATGCCATAAGTCAGTCCGGCATCCGAGGACGCCGCCACCTGGATCAACTGCAAATCACCGTCCGCATCGGCGATGTCATAGTAAATATCCACCAGTTTCGTGCCCGGGCGCTGGGCGGCGCGGATATTGGAAACCACCGGCGGCGCGGCACTGGCAAGTGCGCACAAACCCGACAATAAGACAATCAGGGTCTTCATGCCCGCATCCTGACATGAAATGTTAGATCATGGCAAGGGGAAAATGTCGCAGGTTGGAAATCCTTCTGGGAACGCCGAGCCCCGGCTCGGCGTGTAACCGTGTGGCAACCGAACCGGCCCATGACCATGCATGCATCGAATCCGCAACCCGGGCAGCGCGGAGAGGAACGCGCCAAGCCGGGGCTTGGCGCTCCCGGAAGCCGAGGGGCATCTTCCGTGGCGGCGGATTGCATCCGCCAGGCCGATTCTTGTTAGGCCTGGCGGATGCAATCCGCCGCCACCGCCTCCGCCCGGCAGACCTGCCGCCAGCCGGGGAAGTTCCATTTGTTAGGAAAACCGTCACATTGGGCGGGTTTGACCGGATGGATGCGGCAGGCGTCGCCCTCGAGCATGATGCACTCGTGGTTGTCGCGTTCGGTGAGAGAGAGTCCCTGCCGGTTGGTGCGCAGGCGGGTGAAACGCAGGATGAAATCGTCCTCGGACATGCCAAGGAAGCGGGTGATGGGGCTGATTTCTTCGGGTTCGATGCGCACGTCGCCGGGCCACCGGCAACAGGCGGTGCAGCGTTGACAGACGTAGCGCACGCTGGGATCCAGCAGGACGTCGCGGTTTTGCGGGCTGCCGAATTGTTCGCTGGGGCCGGTCATCGGGGAAAGTCTGAAAGTCGAAGGTCTGAAAGTCGAAGGTCTGAAAGTCGAAAGTCTGAAAGTCTAAGAGAAGAAGGGTGGAGCGGAACGCATTGCTTCTGCGACTTTAGACCTTTAGACCTTTAGACTTTCAGACTTTCAGTGTTCCAACATCCGGCGGTAATAATCCACCCGGCTGAGGAAAGCCCTCCACTTCGGGCCGGGCCGGCCGTTGTCCATCAGGAAATGCGGGCAATTTTTATTAGGCGGGTGTTTGCCGCGGCGCGGCCAATGGTAGTGGGGGACGACGTTGGACAGCGGGATGCCATTGCGTAGCATGATGATGGCGGTGAGCTTGGCCGTGCGCTCGACGGTGGCCCGCAGGTTGCTGCCGCGGTTTTCGCACATTTCGATGCCGATGGACAGGCGGTTTCCGGGTCCGTCGAAATCCGCGTGTTCGCCCTGTTCGTTGGTCGGCATGTGTTGGATCGCCTGATGCTCGTCCACGGTGAAATGCCAGATCAGGTAGCCGATGCGGTTGCCGTGAGGTGACTTGCCGGATCGCAACGCGCCGTGTTTGAGGGCCAGCGAATGCTGCCGGGCGTCGGCGGTGGGATTCTCGGTGGCGTGGATGGTGATGAAGCGCGGGGTCATCGGCCGGACCACCTTGCGGCCATGGGTTCCGGCCGCCACCATGTCGACCTTCAGGTTCACCTCGCGGCGCATCTGGGACAACGAAATCGGCCCGCTCGGCGGGGGCGGTGGTCCCAGGCGCGGCAGGTACGGGTCACGTCCGCCCCCCGGCGGCCCGATCGGCGTGCATTGGGAACAAACGAGAACCAGAAAGGCGAATGGCGCAAGGCCGCGAAGTGCAGTCACGCGCCGAGCCTAGCACCTTTCCCGCCCGGCGGAAATGCAAATTAACGCTATGACTTAAGGAGCGACGACACTGTCGTCGGCGGAAGGAAAGCCCATACCCGGGTGCCATTGGCACAGACCATGGACTGCTCTTCCACATGCACCACAAAAGTGTGGTGCCTCCCTAACTTACCCGCCGGTCAGGCGGCTGCAGGTCGCATCATCGAGCGGTTCGCACAAGCGGTAGCCGTCGCCGTGGCTGGGGATGGAGCGCATGAGGGCGTCGCGGGCACCGCGGGAGGGAAAATCCAGGCCGATGAGGGCGCGTCCGATGCGTTCGCCGGATTGGCGATAGTTGAAATAACAGATACTGGCGGTGCCGCGGATGTGGTGGTCGAGAAAATCGTGAAGCGCTCCCGCGCGTTCGTGGAAATCGAGCCGCAGGAACGCCGGGTGATGCAGCAGGTCGCCACGCAGCGGGATGGCCCGGAACATGACATCCACCGCGTCGGTCAGATCTTCCCACAGGAATCCACCGGTATCGAGTTTCGCCGGAAGCGCTTCCAGCGTGACCGGATCATCAGCGGTTAGAGTGAACACCGGCCAGGCATCCCGCTCGCCGGATTTGCCGTATTGGAAATCCGCGATGTTGATGCCCGCAAAGCATCGGTCTAACAATTCAAGCATGGTTCCCGGGCGTTCGGGGATGCGCACGCGCAAGGTCCGGCCTGCTTGGTTGGCCCATCCCACCGACTGGGCGATCACTCCGAGTTGCAGGAAGTCGATGTTGGCACCGCACAGCACCACCAGCACGCGCTTCCCTAACAGATCAGCGCGGTTTTTCAACACGGCGGCCAAGCCCATGGCACCGGCGGGTTCGGCGATGCAGCGCAGGCCTTCCCACAGCGTGCGCATCGCCTGGCTGACTTCGCGGTTGGTCACCGTTTCCACGCGGCTGAGCGTGTGACGGCAGATTTGGAATGGCAGATCGCCCGCCTTGCGCACCGCCGTGCCATCGCAAAACAAATCCAATTGCTCCAGCGTGACCGGCTCGCCGGCGGTCAGGGCGGCTTTCATCGAGGCTTGGCCGACGCTTTCCACACCGATGATTTCGATGTCCGGCCAGTAGGTTTTGAGCCAGGTGGAAACCCCTGCCGCCAACCCGCCACCCCCGATCTGCAAATAGGCCGCATCGAACGGACCTTGGCCTGATAGAACCACTTCGTCGGCCAGTGTGCCTTGCCCGGCCATTACCTGCAAATCGTCATAGGCGTGGACATACACCGCGCCGGTTTCGCGCTCATCCTTGCGCGCAGCGTGGACCGCCTCATCGTAGCTGTCCCCTGACAGATAGATCCTCACCAACTCGCCGCCATGGTGGAGGACCGCGGACTGTTTCACCTTCGGCGTCGAACGCGGCATGTAAATCCGGGCACTGATGCCCAGCGCGCGGGCCGCCAGGGCGACGCCTTGCGCGTGGTTGCCAGCGGAGGCGGTGACCACGCCGCGTTTGGCCTCGGCGCGGGTGAGCACGGCCATGCGGTTGCACGCGCCGCGCCATTTGTACGATTTCACGGCCGACAAATCTTCGCGTTTCACCCAGATCTCCGGCCCCGGCCCCGGCAGGATCAAACGTTCCAACGGAGTGGCCTGGCCAAACCGATACACCCGCTCCCGGGCAAACAGGATCTCCTGCCGCAGGCGGCGGTCTAGCGGCATGTCGTCGCGTTCCATGCGCGAGGTTGCACCGGATCCGCCGCCCTGGCAAGACCGCATGGACGGTGCCGGTGCCGATCGAATGGCACTCCTAGAGGATCGCGCAAACCCGTCACCCCGGGTTGACATGCCTCATACGGGAAGCCAAGGTCGGTCGCATGAGCAGATCATACGCACAGCAGGTTGTTGGAGTTCTGGTTGCCACCTCGCTGGCTTGTGCTGCCGAAGCCGACTGGGCCCGGTTCCGCGGTCCCGACGGCACCGGCATGGGCTCGGTGCCGGAGGTTCCGTCGAACCTGACGGAAAAGAACATCCGCTGGAACACGGCTTTGCCGGGCAGCGGCCATGCCTCGCCGGTGCTGTGGGGATCGCGGGTCTTCACCGCCTGCCAGGATCCGGCGGGAAAACGCCGCTGCATCACCTGCCTCGACGCGGATTCGGGCAAGATCCTCTGGACGACCTGGCTGCCTTGCGAAGAACAACGCATGCACAATGACAACAGCTTGGCCGCCGCCACACCGGCCGTCGATGCCCAGGCGGTCTATATCGGCTGGGTCAGCGGCGACCGCGTGGAAGCCCTCGCGCTCGATCACGATGGCAAACCGCTTTGGCACCGCGATCTTGGTTCCTTCAACGCCACTTTCGGCCCCGGCGCATCGGTGATGGTTGTCGATGATGTGGTGGTCGTCACCAACGACCAGGGATCACAGGACGCGGCCATCCATGGCCTCAACCGCAAGACCGGCGAAACCCGCTGGCGCATCCCGCGGCAAAGCGGGCAACCGTCGTATGCGACTCCAGCCTTGCGGCGCGATAAGGACGGTCACAAGGAACTCGTGATCGCCAGTCCCGCCCATGGCTTGTCGGGACTTGATCCGCTCACCGGCAAACAACGCTGGGCTGTCGATGGATTGTTCACGCTCACCGTCATCACCTCGCCGGTGCTTGGAGAAGGATTGGTCATGGCGACCGCCGGTCGCGGCGGCAACCGCGAGGGTGCCGTGGTGGCGGTCGAAGGTGACTCGGCCCGCCTGCTCTATCGGCCGGAGGCCAAGGTGCCCTATGTGCCGACACCCATCGTGGTCGGCACCCATGTCTATATGTGGGATGACCAGGGCACCGTGTGCTGCATCGAACTCAAGACCGGCAAGCAGGCATGGAGTGAACAAGTCACCGGTCCGACCTACACCTCGCCGGTCAGCGACGGCAAACGAATCTTCGGAATCAGCCGCAAGGGCGAACTGGTGGTGCTCGCCGCCTCGCCCGAATACCGGGAACTCGGCCGCTACAACCTGCCGGAAGGCACCCACGCCACTCCCGCCATCGCCCACGGCAGCCTGTTCATCCGCACCTTCAACCACCTGATGCGCATCGGCCCCGGGCAGTGATCCCGGACGGTCGGCAGCGGCACCTTTGGATAATTGCCCCCGCCGAGGTCAGACGCCTCGTTGACTTGGCGGAGGAAGACATGGGCCTGCTCATCATGATGCACCGGGCCGCGATGATTGGCACCAGCTTGTCAGTTGATTCCGAGCCGACAAGTGGTACGGTCGCAACCTGCACAATGAAAGAGCCAAGTCTCCCAACCCGTTCCGATCATGATGTCCGATCATTCAACCGCCAAACGACGCGTATTCCTGGTCGATGACCACCCTCTGGTATGTGAGGGGTTGACCATCCTGATCAACCGGCAGGATGACTTCGTTGTTTGCGGCGAGGCCGGCAGCGCGCCCGTGGCCTTGCAAGCGATTCTGGAGTTGCGACCCGATGCCGCCCTGGTGGACCTCACGCTGGGCAGCGGGTCGGGGCTGGAATTGCTCAAGAACCTACGTGCTTGCTGTCCGGAGACCGCGCTGGTGGTGCTGTCGATGCACGATGAGGCAACCTACGCCGAACGCGCCCTGCGCGCCGGTGCGCGCGGTTATGTCATGAAACGGGAGGCGACGAAGAAGGTGATCGCCGCGCTCCGGCAGGTGCTCGAAGGCAGGCTGTTTGTGAGTGATGATTTCGCGCGATCCATGACCGAGAAGATGGTCGAATTCCAGAAGCCGCAATCCGGCTCGGTGATCGCAACCTTGAGTGACCGCGAACTGCAGGTATTCGAAATGCTCGGTGCCGGCATGGAGTCCCGGGAAATCGCCGAGTCGCTCAACATAGCGCTGAAAACCGTGCAAACCCACTGCGCGCGGATGAAGATCAAACTCGGTGTCAACACCTTGAATGTACTGATGCGGGAGGCGGTACGCTGGGTGGAATCCGGCCGACCGAACTGAACCCGAACTCCGATGTTGGATTCTGAATTCAGAACTGATGAACCACAGATTACACGGATTTTACGGATTGAGATCGAATCGGCCCACATCTTCTCAGGAACTCCGAATGGTGGAAAAGACCTCTTCAAATAATCCGTTAAATCCGCGTGATCCGTGGTTTCCAGCTCCCTATCAAGATTTCAACTTCGGATTTCGGGCTGAACGGCGGTTCCCACGGGTTTGGAGATCTGGCAATCAGGAAATCGGCGGGTCAAAATTCCATTTTGGTGACAAACATGGAATTTTTGTTTCCAGAATTCCATGTTCGTGCCTTCCCATACCAACAATCCATACAACCATGAAAGCAACCAAGATTATCGCCACGCTGGTGGCTTGCAGCCTTTGCGCCGGAACCTCAATGGCCAAAAACACCGCCCCGAAAAACCAAAAATTACCGCCGGACGAGTTCAAGAAGCTCGACACCAACCACGACGGGAAACTCTCCAAGGACGAGTTTCTTGCCGGCAAGGGCGGTTCCGCCGCAGAGTTCGCCAAACTGG
>Ga0118677_10010754_pt1 | contig 13910 bp, 15 predicted proteins | sample AliMusrvi5mmetaG_FD_86154 | JGI IMG/M metagenome (GOLD analysis project Ga0118677, IMG submission 86154) | reverse complement strand
GCCCCTAGCCCCTAGCCCCTCGATTCGATCCGCCAACCAGTCACCACGATCATGAGAGATTGTCTCATCCGTCTCCTGTTATTCCTTGCCACGCCGTTGGCGGCTGCCTTTGAGCTGCCCGCCGACTCGACCCAGTGCCTGGTGGGCATCGCCGACACATGGGACAGTTCCGCAGCCACGCTCCGGCTCTATCAGAAATCCGGCGGTCGCTGGGTTGCCGTTGGCGAGGCATGGAAGGCGCGCCTCGGCAAGAACGGCTTGGCGTGGGGTCGGGGCATCCATTCGTGCCCGCCCGGTGCCACGCTCAAGCAGGAACACGACGTGCGTTCGCCGGCAGGAGTTTTCACGATTGGCGGAGTGTGGGGATATGAAACGACCATCCGCAAAAACCCGCAACTTTTTTACCGGCAAGTCACGTCGCGGGACTTGTGGATCGAGGATCCCACCTCGCCGCAATACAACCGCAACGTCATCCTCGATCACGAACCGTCAAGCGCTTGGGAGAAAAAGCAGCAAATGAAACAGGCCGATCCGGCCCATGCGCTGAAACTTTTCATCGCCCACAACGCGCCGCCGCATGTGGTTCCCAATGGCGGCTCCTCGATCTTTTTCCACATCTGGCGCGATAACGGCGACCGCGCCACCGCCGGCTGCACCTCCATGGCCGAAAACAAACTCCGCGCGTTCATCGCCCGCATCGACCCCGCGTGCCACCCGCTCTACGTCCTCCTGCCGAAAGCCGAGTACGAGAGATACCGTGCCGAGTGGAAGTTGCCGTGAAGACGGTGCTTACTTGAGCAACCCCTTCAGGTGTTCGATGTATTTTTCCGGTCCGCCGTCCAGATAGCCGGTTTGGCTGACTTTGGTGGCTTTGGAGCTGAGCAGGATGATCGTTGGGAAGCCACCGACTTTGTATTCCTGGGCCAATTTCTCATTCTGTTCGGTTTCCTCCTTCGGGAGTTTCTTGGAGTGTGGGAAATCCACTTCGCCCTCGATGGTGCGGTCGGATCCCGCTTCCTTCCATGTCCGGGCCCCGGCGGGAACAGCCAAAACAACCAGCGCGGCAACTGACAACAGGTGGAATTGATTCATTCTCCTGTTGAATTCATTGCGGATTGTTACTGGTTTCATATTGCTTTCATGGTTTTTTGAACGTCCAAGGTTCCGACATGGTGTGGAAATCCACGATGGAGTAGGTCTCGTCGCTTCCATATTCGGATAGGGTGATCGTGATAAAGTAGGTTCCGTCCGGGGGAGGTGTGTACTTCGCCGTGTTCTTCACGTCGGGATAATTATTGCCTGATTTCAGGGGTGCTTTGGTGACGGACCCCAACTCATGGCCCTTGATGGTTCCACCTTTGAAGGGCTCTTCGGTGGCCCACACGGTTAGCTTCAGGCCACCGGTCGTGCCCGTCCGGTGATGTGAGATCTTCCCGATTTCGATTTCAATGGTCCCTCCTTCCAAACTTGCCTTCCACCGGAAAGGTCCGGTTAGAGAAAACAACTTAGCCGGTCCGAGAACGTGGGTTTCCGGCATGTTCCGGTAGTCCGCAATCACGTAACCATCCCCACGGAATTCCATGAGCATCAGGCAGACATGGAAACGCTTCTTTACCGAGGGCGTGTTGTAAGGAAGCACTTTTGCAAATGGCGAGTATTGCCGCCCCGGGTTAAGACCCTCCAGTGTGTAGCTCGCCAGCAGCTTGCCTTCCGTGCTTTTGCCGGCATACGGGGCGTCCAGCGCCATGAGTCTCACGATCAATGTGCCGGTGGCGTTTTCCTTGCTGGAATTCGTAATGGCATCGGCCTTGATTGAGACGGACGTGCCTTGATTCACGACCGAAAACCCGGTGTCCCCGGAGAATTTCGCCCCTGCATGGGCGGTATTGGGAATCAAGAGCATCACTGCCGACAGGTGAAGCACTGAAAAGAAAATCGAGCGTGGATGAGTCATGGTCACTGGGGTTGATCGAAGGAACTCGAGGGCAAGGCGGTCAGCCTCATGAGCAACAACCGGTCAAGCACGGTTCGCCCGAACTTATCGGCCCTGAGCGCAAGTTGCGGAAGCCTATGCCTTCTCCAGCAGCTTCGCGCCCTTGCGGGCGGTGGCGGCCGTATGCTTGCCGTCAACCATCTTCGCGTCTGCCAGCACACCCTTCAGCGCGGCCAGGGCGGCTTCCGCGGCGGCAAACGCTTTCTTTTCGCCACCGTATTTCCGGTCGGGAAAATACTTGGTGAAGTTGGCCCCCTTGCGGGTGATGGAAAGACGCCAGCCTTCGAAGGCCGTCGTTTCGTAGGTCATGCGGTTCAGATTTCTGATGGATTTCATGGTTGTCGGTGGTTGGTTGGAGTTGTTAGCCGAGCCGTACCTACCTGTGATCGGGGGGACGCACAAGCAAATTGCGCATGCGTGGACGGCGTGCGTCACGAGCGCCGGGTTTCCTGTCGGCAAGCGGCATGGGAATGGCTTGGGGTCAGCGGGGCTGCGACCGGTGATGCCGGATCAGGGATTTTTCGGTCAAGCCGGTGTGACGGGGGCGCAAATTTCCAAGGAAATGCTTGGAAATGCGGAGTGGCCCGTTAAGGTCACGGCAGCTTTGAATCCGATGACGAACGATGCCCCCAATCCCACGCGTTCCCGGTTTGCGGAAAGCGCATGGGTTTTCTCCGGCGCTGCCCTCGCCGGGGCGGATCAAGGCAACCTGGATTTCCAATACCTCCGGGGGGGGCCGCCATGATCCATCATCCATTATCAAATCCAATATGAAGCCGTCGAATATGTTAGTCGTGTGTCTTGGAGTTCTCATCACCGTTTCCAGTCCGCTGTTCGGCGCGCCGGATGACAAGCCTGGCAAGTCGGTGCCTGCCACGGGGAAAGAGCAACCCCAGGGGTTTCCGCTGGTGTTCAAGGGGAGGGAAGTGATGATCACCCGCCAGACCAAGCATGCGGATCTGGAGGCCGCTCTCACGAAGATCCTCGGCAGGAAAACCGACATGGCTGACAAGAGCCGCTTACAGTATGATGCCCAGCTCGATCCCAACCAGGCGCCGCTGGGGGTGGTGTTCGACTGGGACAAACAGGGAAGGTTGGAACGGGTCACACTTGACGCGCTCGCTGAAATCCAAAATCCCCCGGCCAAGGAACTCAAGCGCTGGCTGACGAAAGACGCTGGCCCCGGCAAAACCATCAAGAACAAAAAGACCGGCTGCACCACCATGACCTGGGACTCCAACGGCTGGAGTTTCGTCTTCACCCAGGGCGGCGACGGCGAGGACTCCACCTACGCATTTCACATCACCCGGTCAAACAGGATTCATGCCGGGGTATCAGAAACAGGCAATGGAAGCCCGAAGATGAAAACCATAACAGGAAAGTTCACGGGAGTTAAAATGGATGACATTGTGGCCACGATCATTTTTGAAACGAAAGACGGCGTTCGAATCGGGTTTTATTGCAACACAATGGTACCGCAGGAACCAAAATTGGATTATGATCTGATCGACAAGGATGGCTCGGGGGCTAACAAGAAACTGCTCGGGAGAACGTTTTCCATCACATACAAGATTGATCCCGAAGGCAAAACCAATCCGGATGGCGCCACCGTTGGCGTCAATTTGATTCAGTCATTGAAAGAAAAGTGAAATCTCATGCTTTCCCACCGGCAGGCTCATGCCGTCAGAGCGGCCACGGCAGGCGGGCAGGAACCGGAAATATGCGACCCGCTTGATCCGCAGCCAACTCTCCGCCGCCATCAACCCCCGGGTGCCGATCATTGCCATGACCGCCAATGCCACGCAAAGCAGCCAGCAGGATTGCCTGGACGCCGGCATGAATGACCACATCTCCAAACCCCTCAAACCACACATGCTCGCGACCGTGCTGGAACAATGGCTGCCCCAGACACCGGTTTGCCTTTCCTGATTCCTTGCGGTGGCTGGCGTGGCTGGTGCCGGGGCAAATGATCCGCCATGCTCATTTCATTTTTTCCTTTTGGCACCAGGCGCGGCGCTTTCCGCTGGCTAACAGATCGCGCCGCGGCATACTGGTTGCACCATGAAACGTTCACTCATCTGCGGGCTTGCGGGATTGCTCACACTTGGTGCGGTTTCCGCCCAAATCGTGGTTCCAGCCAGCCCGAAAAAATTCGTGACACGGCCCATTGGGGGCAGCACTTCGGGCGGGGTGGACGTGATCCCTCATGAAACCGAGTCGAAGGTCCGCTATGTCACCCATGTGGTGTTGTCCGATGAGCGGCAATGGACCAGCACCGACGGCAAACCCCTGCTGGCAAAATTGATCGCCTTCGACGATCTGGTGGTCGAGGCACCCAAAGGCGCCCAACCGGATGTTCCCGCGCCACCCGCCAACCCGTCAGTAATCCGCAACGGAAAAATCCGCCTAGTGGCCGATAAGAAAATCTACGAACTCGCACTCGAACGCCTGAGCCAACCCGACCGCGATTTTGTCGAACAAATCCGCGCCGCCCGGGCGAAAAAACCGTGATTCCGCCAAGCGGTAATTCAAGGAGTCACCTTCGTGTGTGCTGGAGGCGAAGGATGCTGCGGGCGGCCATCGGCAAATCCGCCCGGCGGCTCGGGTTGGCGGTGTAATGACCCGTTCCCGTCTCTATCAGTTATCTCCCGGCAACCCGGCATCAAGACTGGCCCCCATCACTCTTACCAGTGTCTTGCCGGCGTCATTCGTACGGTATAATCCATCAGTTGCTAACAACCACCAGCGTTCACCCTGGACCCACTCGCCGGCAAACGCAATGAAACCGCCTGGTGGCACATCCCCTGCCGTGGTGACCCATTCCCACCGGAAACCGAAGTGATCGCTGCGGGATAGCCGGGCCGGCCGAACGGGATCCAGTGCCTGAAGCAACGCACGCCCACAACGGGTGTCTCCATGGCCGGTACTGGCCAGTGCTGTGAAAGGACGGAACGACTCCATGTCCTTGATCCCGGGCGACAGAAACATTTTGCGCTCCTGCAGAGACTGGCAATAGCCATGCGTGGTGGCATAGGAGGGTTCGGCCCAGGAACCTTTGTCGAAGGCAATGTTCAGATACCCCAGCTCCTGCCATTCGCAGACGGGGCGCAGACTCTTGCCGCCATCGTGGCTGACGTAGTCATGGGCGGCTCTAACGGAAGCCGCCAAGGCGGGCTTGCCACGCCCGAGGAGCGGCATCAACGCGTCGGGACAAGTGACGGCATGCAGCAGCGGCAGGTCATTATCGCCGCGACTCCAACCGTTGCCCACCACGGCCGTGATGCGTTCGCCGTCAATCCCCAACTTGGTCCAGGTGCCGCCACCATCGTCGCTGCGGAACAGGCCCTTGGTTTCGCAGCCGACGTAAACCGTTGCGGGTTTCTGCGGGTCGAAAGCGATGATTTCACCGCAGAGCGCGGATGGTCCATTGCCATCGAAGTCGCCCGGGAAATCGAGCTTCTTCCAGGCCACGCCGCCATCGGTCGTCTTCCACAGACCACCATCCCACGCGGCGGCGGCACCGGCACGTCCGGCGGCACGCAACATCATCCGCGGGTCCTGCGGATGAATGGCGACACTGCGGACCGCGTTGGCGGCACCTGTTAGATTCCCGTTGGCGGCACTCCAGGTCCTGCCATCATCGGTGGAACGGAGCAAGCCCTTCTCCGACGAGCGGAGCACGACGACGTTGGAGTCGGAGCGGGCCATCACCACGCCGGTCAGGCGAGGCCCGCCGGTATGGGTGGCAGGAACGCAAACCGGCAGCACCACGTCCTTGGCCACACCGGGCACCAGCGTCACATTGGATACCTTGGCATGGAAATATGCCTGGGCATCCTGCGGCAAGGCGCGGAAGACCACGCCGGCATCCATGCCCGCCTCAGCCGGCTTCAGATGGGTCGCGCCGATTTTCCAGGTTTTGCCATCGGCCGACGACCATGCCGTCCAGACCTGTCCCTGGCGGACCATGCGCAGCCACGGATGACCCTTGGGCAACTCGTAGTCGTTGAGGCGGCTGTTGCCCTGATCGCTGAAATCGGGGGTGGTCCGCAACCCGAGGTGTGCCATCTGATAGACACCGAACTCCTCCCCCCACGACCGCTCGCATCCCCGCTCCCTTGCCGTCAGCCCGACCCATGACCAACCGTTGACCGGTTCACCTTTGCTGCCCGAGTAGGAATCAATGTGGCAGGTCAGCGTGAAATCCCCGGTGACACGGCGGGTAATGACATATTCGCCTTCACCGATGAATGAAAATGCGTCAGGCGCCGTCTGCCACACGCCTCTAACAGCCTTGGACTCGCCCACCACGGACAAAGTCCACCCGTCTTTCACCGGCTGTCCCTTGACGGCCAGGGTTGTCGGCCGGGAATCCATCGTGCAATTCGTGTCATAGGTCACGCGCACCCACAACGTGTTGGAGCCATCCGGCATCGGGCCGGCGTAGGCAAGCGTTGCATCCGCACTTTCGGCGATTTGCATGGTTCCCAGAAATAGTTGGACCTTGTTGATGGTGTGCCCCCTGGCGTTCACGTCCACCTTGAGTGAGGCGGTGCCATCGTTGCCGCCGGAGCTTGCCAGCGTCGCCACGGGGGTTTGGCCGGCATCCTGATAGACCAATGCCGACAGAGGGATTTCCTGACAGGTGAATCCGGGCCCTTCCCATTCCAACTTGAAAAACGGCGAGGGCGAATTGTCCACGAAATAGTCCACCGCCAGGGCATGATCGCCTTTGGCTAGATTGGCGGCAGCGGACCGCTCGGCCGGACCATGCGGGCCATCCCAGGTCAAAGCCTCCCGCCCGTCAACGGCAATCCGGTAGCCATCCGATCCCTGCATGCGCAGGACATACAGACCGTTGGCAGGAGCCCGTAGGAAACCCTTGAAACGCAAGGCATATCTCTTCCCCAGCGTGCCGGCCAGCGCGGTGTCGAACCCGCGCGCGATTCCCTGACGGAGCAATTCCCCATCGCCCAATGCACCCAGCGACAAACGACCCTGCTCCTTGAACTTATGCAGCAATGCGTAACTCAAGCCCGGTGCCGCGGTGACGGCACTCGCCGGTGACGGTGTGGCGGCGGCTTTGGCCGCAACGATCCTCGGCTCGACCGCCCGGTCGAAAACATCGGTCATGGAAAACCGCACGCCGGGCTTGGCGGCAACGGCATCTAGCAGAACAGTGCGCGTCGTCGGCATGCGTTCCTGGCGAACGACAATGGGCACACCCTGGCACGCGGCATTATCGAAGACCTCGACCCGATAAAGGAACTGGGGAGATGAGGTGGTCGCGAGGTCCCATTTCACCAGCACCTGCCGGCCATTCGACTCGGCCGTCACCGCGGCGACTTGCGGTTTGTCGAGCGACGGCTGGGCGGGCTGCTTGACCATGAATTCATGTTTTTTGCCGAATTCCAACGGCGCACCGGACAACTTCAGCGGCATCAACGCCGGATTCCACGAGAGTTCCATCGCCAGGAACTCGTGATCGCCTTCCGGTTTGACCTGCGCCACCCAGTAATTGTCAAACTGCCCGTTCTTGCGATCCACATTGATGGTGACCTTGTTCGATGATCGCCACTCCCCGTCCTTGCGATAGTATCCCAGGCGCCGGTACAAGGAACGCACCGACCGACCGACGTTTCCGACATCCTCCAGGAACCCGTTATTGCCCTGGAAAGACGAACCCGGCACCGGCAAGCGCATGATGCCATATAAGTGCCATTGCCCGGCGCGGATGTCCTTGATCCAGCGACCGACATAGGCGTATTGCGGATTTCTAACATCCACCGGTTCCCACACCCGCATCATCATGGTGTACCATTCCCCGTTTTGCATGAAGGGCCAGCATGAAGAGCCGAGCGCACCGCTGGCACCTTCGTTGACATACTGGCGGGGATAGGTGTATTCCGACGAGGCGACGACGCGGACGGGTTCGCCGTCCTTGCTGCCTCCCCAGAACGACCACACCGAGCCGGGATGAAACGCCGCCTGAACCCCGGGATCCAAATTCGGACGATGATCCGGATCGAGTGACGGGATTCCGTTGGCAAAACCGCCGTAGCCGCCGATCCCGGTGGGGTTGATCCCGAAATTCCAGATGGCGGAATAGGTGCTTTCCGCCCAAAAGGGCCAGCACACATCCATCATCATCACATCAGAGCCACTCTCGACATTCTCCCCATACCAGGTGGCGCGGAGATCCGTAGGAGCAACCACAACCAGAATGGCCAGCGCGGCGAGCCGGGCGAGCATGGGGTTTTGGTTCATCGGCAGGAACTACGCGACCGGAAAGACGCATATTGCGGCCTTATTGGAAAAGTATTGGGACAAACCGTTCCGCGCCAGACAGGGCATCACGATTCCGGTGATGGTCGCGGTCAGATTCACTCTCAACGCCCTGCCTGATGATGCGGATTGGGAGTATCTGCGCGAGGCGCAGACGATGGCGCTCGCGTTGCCTAACACCGGCATGGCAGTGGCGATCGAATCGGGCATGCAGGATAACATCCATCCCGCCTATAAGCAGGCGGTCGGTGATCGGTTGGCCCTGGCGGCGCTCAAGGCCGCCTATGGCAGGAATCTGGTCGCCAGCGGCCCCACCTTCAAACGCGCGACGTTCAAAGATGCACAGGCCATCGTGGAGTTCGAGAATGTCGGTGCCGGGTTGTGCGCCAGGGAGTTGGACCTCGACATGGGCAAGATCCACCTGCCGGCAAACGAACTGCGTGGTTTCGCGGTCTGCGGCGCGGACCAGTGTTTCAAGTGGGCCAAAGCCGTGATCCAGGGAAACACGGTGGTCTGCCGGGTCATGCAACTGGCGTTCGGACCCGATGCGAAACTCGGCTTTCGCGCGGTATTATTCATTCCCGCCGAAACCGCCGCGCACAAGGTGCCATTCCCGGTCATCGTGCATCCATCGTTTGAGATCAAACTGGCCAAGGACCAGCCGCTGGATGTCATGAACGACCTTGCGAAAACCTTTGCTCAACCACTCGAACGCGGCATGGCTGTCATCGCCTTCTATTACCAGCAGTGCGGCCATGACAAACAGGCGAATTTCCGCCAGTCCGGCTTTTTCCCAGCCTATCCGGATTACGACTGGGGGGATCTGGCCGCCTGGGCCTGGGGCATGTCGCGCTGCGTGGACTACCTGCAAACCCAGCCGTTCGCCGATATGACCAAAATCATCGCCGTCGGGCATTCACGCCTGCCCAGGACGGATTGGAAAGCCTGGCCAATACCATCGCGCCGGATTTCAATTTCCCGGCATGGCTCGGTCATTTGAGCGCGCGTGGCATGTTCAATGGTTGACAAGCCTAAGTGTTCGATGTGGCACCCCCCCCCAATCCCCGTCCTTTCGCTTCGCTTTGCCTTGAAGATTCGGCTTGCACCGGCACTCTCGAAGAACCAGACTCTAACCGTCAATCCCAGATAAACCACCATTATGAAACAGAAATCAATCGCCGCCCTGCTCTGCATCGCCTCCTGTCTGATCCTTCCGCTCTCCGCCAAGGATGCCACACCGCACGGTTTCATGCCGCTCTCGGAACTCAACGAGGCGCAAACCAAGGCGGGTGGCAAGAAGCTGGTGGTGCTCGTCGTCAAGGGCATGGACGACTCATGCCCCAACTGCGCCGCCGCCTTGGAAAACGGGCTCAAGGCGATCGGGTCCGGGGTCGTAAAGGTGTTCGCCCGCGCGGAAACCATTGGCAAAGCGGATGCCAGCGGTTTCACTCCCGCTCTTCAGGAACGCATCAAGCGCAACTTCACCACTGGTGCCGCCGTCACCTTCGTCGTGTTCAATCCCGACATGTCCTCCATCATTGTCGAGGCCTCGCGCAAGGAGCTCCAAAACGACAAGAAGGCCATCGCCGAGTTCAAGAAGAAGGTTCAGGATGCCCAGAAGGCGCTCAAATAATCGCCCCCCTGTCCCGTCCACTGTGATCAGTCCCGGATGCGGGACTGGATCAAACAGGTGATGACGACGATTTCCCTCCGCCATCAGCTTCACGCGCGTCCCGGAGTCGGCGGTGGAGGGGGATTGAGCGGTGGTTAGTGAGCGGCCAGGCGCGGAGGTCGGAAATGGTTCGAGGTCGGTGATTCCTCCGGTGTGTAATGGCGGTTTTCCACGCTTTTGACAGGATAGGGGCCTTTTGTCGCTTGTCGTGGTGTTCCACATGAAAGACCGGAAGTTCTGTTAGATGTTAGAACCTGACGGTGAAGCGGACCCCGCCTACCAGCGAGTTGGGTGTGCCGCTCACCGCACCGGGATTCATGATATATTGGAGGTCGGGTTGCACCTGCACGCTGAGTCCGTCCTTCCGTTCCAGGAATGGGAGATGCGATTGATAGGTCAGTTCGAGTACCGTCTCGTAATGTGTGGGAAACGGATTGCCAGATTTATCGCGGGCACTATCGCTGACCATGGAGTGGCCCATTCCCAGCGCCAGCACGTCCTCCCGCCCCGCTGCCTTCGCAATGAGTCCCGTGTAGCTGACGCCGACCTCGGTATCGAAAGTCACATCATTGCGATCTTGCGGGGGCGATCGCGAATTTCGCAAAGACGGCCAATTCCTGTGGCGCGCTTCTGATGATTGAACGGACATTCTGGTCGGCGATGGCATAGAATCCGCAGTTACCGTGGTGCGGTTGACCGCCACTCAAGTCGTCGAACCACTTGGAATCGTAGAATCCGCCCGCCTTGTAGGTGCCCATCGGGCTGCCATCGGCGGATTTGGCCTTGTATTCCGCCTCTGCAAATATCGAGACGCCATCGCTGGCGCGCAGATTCCATTGCGTATTGTGGCGATTGTCCGCTGGGGTTCCAACATCTCCACTGAAGACGGCCGTGCGCAAAGTCAGTGGCTGCGACTCGACCGGTCGCCACTCAAGCCGTATGCAGGGCGCGGAGACGGGATAGACCGCTGCCACCAAACCATTACTCACAACTGGGAACGTGCCAAAGCCGCTGTTGAGGAAATGTCCGGCACCGTCCGACTGCCAGAAACCGCTGCCTTTGTCCAAAGCCCAAATCCCAACGCGTAGCGACAAACGGCTGGTGAAGAAATTCTTCTCCGCCCAGAATGAGAAAAGCCGAAGACCTGTGTTTGCATCATAATTGCTCACTCCGTTGAGATCGCCAACATAGTGCTGCGACAGGCCCCCGCCATGAGGATAGATCATGCTCGCGTGGATGGCAAATTCGCGTCGTGGGTTATTTTCGTCGCCCGGGTCCTCCCAATTGCCGAAGGCGAGTGTTTCTCCAACCTTGAGGTAACCATTATACGCATTGCCCTGTTGCAAGCCGCCCGAGAGGTTGCTCAGGAAGTCCCCGTCATATTCAAACTCGGGTTTGGCGCCAGGTGCGGACGGTCTTTCTCCTCTGGCGACTGTGCCTGCAAGGAGTGACAACACGCTGGCAAGGCACAAGCCTTGGACCGTTGTGACTTCGCAGGACAGGCGGGTGGGCGTTTTGATTGATTTCATGGTCCCTTGGGGGCGCTCTGATTTTCCTGGCCAATTTAGCTCTGTTGTTCGGGATCCGCAAGTCCGGCACGCCTATTTATGATGTCCGTCCGGGGATTGCTTGACACAGTCGGCGAACTGCCTCTTTGTCAGTCGATGGCTATACCAATTCAACGCGATCATTGGATATGGTTCCACTTATGCTGAGAACAACCGATCACGCATTCGCTCAGCGAAAGTCAATAATCCGGTCAAGGCATCTCGCCGGCAACAAGGATCAAATTGCTTCGGAGTCAACAGATGTGAGGCGAATTCAAGCGTTCTTCCGGGATGCAACTCGCAGGCATACTCGATGTCTTCCGAGGTGAACCGGTCAGGATGATTGATGAGCACGTTGATCGGATCCGTTCTCAGGAGATACTTGACTGATGTTACTGAGGGATCTGTTTCGGTGGCTGTAGTTTGAGTGGTATGAGGGGCGTCACCGCGTCGGTCAGCGGATCGATGCCGGTGAGATTGGTGCCTTTGTGCAGGTTGCAGTCGATGCAGGCGAGACAGAGGTTTGATTCATCGTCGGTGCCACTGTGCTTAAGCGGGCGGATGTGCTCGATGTGCAGGGCGGCGAGGGGCGAGTCTTCCTGATGGGTTTGGCAATACTCGCAGCGGTGATTCGCACGCTCCCTTACCATGACTCGCGTGGCGGCGGTCATGCGGCGCTGCCTGGTTTGAACTTTTTGGCTTCGCGGCGCAGAACGGCGACGAACTTGTTGGCCCTGACATACCCGGCATACTCTTCACGTTCCTCAGAGGATAAGTTGCCTTCGGTGTTTTTTGCAGCGAGTTCCTCAAGCAGCTCGCGCAGGGAATTGCGCATGGCCCGGGCCGCGTAGGCGGCGAAATCGCCTTTGGCTGGATCAAAAAGCCGCGCCGCATGGGCGAGGACCTCATGGGCGGCCAATTCGATCTCCGCATGTGGCAGTCCCGGGATGTTGTCGAACTCCCGGGCGATGTTCGTCGCGAGGGGAAGGAGTTGATTCACCCGTTCTTCCATGACGGCAACACCCTAGCAGGTCGTCAGAAGGCAAGGCAAGGCTAGCGAACGATCCAGCTTACATTCCTCAGCCTAGCCGGCCAATGGACAGGGGAGGAATGCCATCCCCAAGTTTCCGGGCATTTGCCCTATCCACGGCTCCGCTTGTTTCGGTAGCCCGTTTTCGGGGGGCTTTCCGGCGAATTCGGGCAGTATTCGGGCTGGGATTTTCAGCCTTGTTAGGAAATTTCAGTTAGGAAGACCGTTTCCACCCACTCCCACAAGGGTTTGAGAAGGTGGCTCGAGCCGGGATCGAACCAGCGACACGCGAATTTTCAATCCGCTGCTCTACCAACTGAGCTATCGAGCCATTTGCCAAGGGCGCGCCCTTGCGGGCGGAACGGGAGTAAGAAGGGAGGCACGGATTTTGACAACCGGAAAATCGCGGAGAGTGAAAATTTCCGCGGAAGAGATCGGAGATCGTGGATCGGAGATCTCTACTTGAGGAAGACTTCGCGGGGTTTGGCGCCATCGCCGGGGCCGATGATGCCGCGTTGTTCGAGGATGTCCATGATGCGGGCGGCGCGGGTGTAACCGAGGCGCAGACGGCGCTGGAGCAGGGAGGTGCTGGCCTTGCGTTCCTGGCGGACGACCTCGACGCATTTGGCGATGAGTTCCTCGTCGGCATCGGAAACGTCGTCCTCCTCGTCGGCGTCGGAGGAGGCGAGCGAGGCATGGATGTCGGTCTCGAATTGCGGTTTTCCCTGGGCCGCGCAATGGTCGATGATGCGTTCGATTTCGGCGTCGGTCACGTAGGCGCCCTGGGCGCGTTCGAGTTTGGCCGAGCCGGGCGGGAGGTAGAGCATGTCGCCCTTGCCGACGAGTTTTTCGGCACCCTTGGTATCGAGGATGACGCGCGAGTCGAGCTGCGACGAGACCTGGAAGGCGATGCGGCACGGGATGTTGGCTTTGATGATGCCGGTGACCACATCGGCCCGCGGCGTCTGGGTGGCGATGATGAGATGGATGCCGGCGGCACGGGCACGTGGACGCCCGATAACCACGGCAAGTATTGGTACAACGCGTTCATCGGTGCGGATGTGGCCTGGAGCAACGGAAATAAGGCGGTCTTTTCGGGTAGCGCCGGCACGGTCAGCCTGTCCGGTACGATCAGCCCGGCATCGGTGACCTTCTATACTGCCGGCTATCTGGTTACCAATACCGCGACGAGCGATAGCCTAACGGTCCCGCCGGGCGGCATGTCGATCGATTTGGAGACGGCATTGGCCACACTCGACTCTCCGCTCGCCGGGGGCGACCGGCTGATTGTCACCTGCGCAGCACCGGAGAGTGAAGTTTGCGTCATCAATCTGGCACGCGGCAAAGTGATCTCCATGTTGACTGCCGGCCACACTGCGATGG